>OGKS01000078.1_pt1 | contig 47693 bp, 34 predicted proteins | sample 1572491 | NCBI WGS metagenome assembly OGKS01 (sample SAMEA2582153, study PRJEB24529) | metagenome | biome: Human gut stool | place: China | collected 2011
AAAGGCTAAAAGCACTACCTTTGAATGCAATAATAAGTAACAACACGTTTAAGGTAAATATTAACATAATATGAAGAAGAATATTTTTTCAGATAAAATTTGTAATATGCTTAATTTGAAGAGCATTACAACAAGAAGTTTTGTTTACTTAGTTGATTGTATTTTACTTGGAATCGTTATGGTAAAAGTACCAGGAAGAAACGCTTTTAAACTCTATTTTACAATATTTTCACTTTGCAAGAAAACATTGAAAGATTGTTTAGATATGCCAATAGTACAAAAGGTGATAGTGGATGACAAAAATATGGATTTCTATTTACGAGAAGAATTGTCGCCAGATAATGTAAACTCTGCTATTCAAAAAATATTAGAACAAGTGCCATTTGTTCCTGCACAAAATATCTCTTTTGAAAAATTAAAAAGTTTTTTAATAGAAGTAACGGAAAAGGATTCTACTATTTCTTCAAATTTTGTACTCAAAATGAAAATATATAGAATGATATATGATGTGGCATTGATTCGCAATGACACAGAAACTGCTATATATATGACTTAATTTCGAATGAAATTTTGCAATGGGATAAAGAGATATTTGAATATTGGTTTGGAGACAAAGAATCATATCTAAAAAGACTCCAAGAATATGATAAGAATAGAAACTGTCTATTAGATAATCTAAAATGTAATTTAGATGAAAGTAAAATACTAAAGTTACATAAATATGTATTTCTTTAAATGAAGTGGTAAGGAGAATTCCCTCTATCATCTTCGTTGCCCATTATAAAATATGAAGATTCATATCTAGCTTTTCACTCTAAATAAAATCCGTGAGTAGCAAAATTGCTATCCACGGATTTTTAAGTATGCCCGGCATGAGCTTATTCTAATGGTTGCAAATCCCTAACAAGCCCTAATAGTGGGAATTGTATAGCCAATAGCAAGGATGTCCACTGCGAGGTGGAATCAGAAAGAAGCTGGCGGGCAAACATCTGACCTAACGTACAGAAAACTTCATATAAGGCATTTGACCATGGATGAGATTGCCAAACAAATCAAAGTCCTATAGCTATTCGGAATGGTTGGTGTAAATGAAGTGGGTATAAGATGGAAAGAATAAGCCCTTATCCGAGGAGGTCTCACGGACATGGCGATTAGTTGCCTTTACGAAAGTCATACCTCGCCAACATGAAACGCTTCCTTATGGAAACAGATGAGTGGCTAAGGCGACGGCTACGTATGTGTATATTGAAGTCGTGGAAGAGGGTGAGAACGAGGATTGCCAACTTGGTAAAGTGTGGTATAGACAAATACCAAGCTTACATGTGGGGCAATAGTCGTTTGGGTTATTGGCGCATAGCTGGCAGTTATATACTATGCCGTGCGATTACCAACGAAAAGTTGAGCAGGGCAGGCTATGCTACATTGATGGGTTCATACATCGAATGGTGCCCAAAGTAGGAACCGCCGTATGCGGAACCGCACGTACGGTGGTGTGAGAGGTCGGAAAACGAAAGTTGGAGAAAAACTACTTCGTTTTTCTCCTACTCGATTTGTCATGTGCATAAGTCTTCCCATGAGTCTTCTCCGCCTCTTTGATAAGAAGACTCATGGTCTAACATGCTCACAGTGAGCTTCTTAGCTAAAAAAATGACACTTGTGACACATTTTCCCAACAATAAAATTATTTATAAGTTTTTTGAGAGAATTAGTATTCAATTCAAATATTTAATGTATATTTGCAGCGTAAGCACCTACATGACCTATTTAATAACTCAAATATTAGCTTATGAAACACTTTGATGTTTTGAGAACTTTGTTCTTATTTTTATTCGTGTTGTTAGTTTATGGTTGTTCTGATATTTTACCAGAACAGGAGGGCTATGCATGTGGTACAATAACTCGGGCAATTGTGTCTGACAACTTTTACTATTATTATAAAGGTAAAAAAGTGCCTCTACAGATAAATCCCAACATGAGGTACGTGGTGACAAAATCAGAAGATCCACAGTCAAACGTTGCAAATTATTCCACTTCTTATTTTGTTAATGTATCGAAAGGTATAAATGTAGACATGTATTCTGAGGAAAATAACATAGACAATATGAAGAAAAATGAGGATGTTGTTTCTGTGGAATATGTCGTTGGTGATAGTATACCAGTGGCTTTGTCGAACCTGTTTTATGTAAAGTTAAAGAGTCAAAGCGATTTGCCTTTGCTTGAAAGTGAAGCGAAAAAAATAGGTTGTATTGTGGAGCATGCTGTGGAAACTGATTCTCGATGGATAAGACTGTCTAACAATAAGGAATCTATATTTGAATCGTCTCTTGATGCCTCTAATTATTTATATGAAACGGGGCTCTTTGATGATGTGGATCCTGGCTTTATTTTCAATTATCAATATAGCAGTACTCCAACAGATGCTTTATACAGTGAGCAATGGGGTGTTAAAAGCAACGCTGCAGACTTTGAAAAAGTATGGGAGACGAATAAAGGCAAACCATTTATAACAACTGCAATTGTGGATGGAGGAATCTATAAAAATCATCCCGATCTTGTTGGGGCAATGCATCCATATGCATATAATTGCTCTACAGGAGGAAGTAACACATCTGTCTCAAGACATGGAACGCTTATTGCAGGAATAATAGCTGCGCAACATAATTCAATAGGCATAGCAGGAGTTGCTCCAAATACAAAACTCATGGATATAAGTTGTTCAATGTCTGCAACTCCGACAATCAGTGAAGAACTCTCAAATGGCATAAATAATGCTTGGCAGCATGGGGCTGATGTCTTGAATTTATCTTTGGGAACTCAAGGTGGTGCAGGTTATGAAAATTTGCATAGTGCATTACTTGAAAACTCTTTAAATAATGCTTTGACAAAAGGTAGAAATGGCAAAGGGTGTATTGTCGTTGTCGCGGCAGGTAACAATCATATCATAGAATATCCAGCATCGGCTAATAGTGACTTTTTGGTTGTTGGCTCAATATCCTCAGATGGTAAACTCGCTGATAATTCAGGAAGAGGAAAACAGTTGGACGTTGTCGCACCCGGTGTTGGCATAAAGTCAACTGATAGCAATGGTGATTACTTCTCTGATGAAGGAACGTCATATGCTGCACCTTATGTGGCAGGATTGGCTGCTCTGATATTGTCAGAAGATTCTTCATTAACTCAAAAACAGGTGTGCGATTTGATAATTGCGTCAACAAAGAATGATTCATGGAATAAAGACTATGGGTATGGATGCATAGATGCTTACAAGGCAATGCAGATATTAAGAGGTACATATTTCGAAATTTTAAATAGAAGGGGTTTTTATAGTATTGCTTATGGAAATTCTGATTATTATGTCAGAACTTATCCTAATACTGGTATTAGTTGGAAATGCAGTGAAGGTCTTTCATTGCGTCTAAATCCGTCTACATATTCAGTATTTGTGGATCCAACTTTTGATAGTAGTAGTAAGCAAGTGTCTTTGTCTGCAAGTTTTAACTATAAAGGTTATCCAGTAAGTTTATTCACCGAATTCACAATGAGGAGAGACCCTATAATTTATGGAATAGAAAAAATGTACGTGTTTGCAGAGGATGGCAGATTGGACTATAAAATCAATTGTGCCGACCCTGACGCTAATGTGACAGTTTCTGGAGAAAATGTAATAGAATTTCCTTATGCTGGAGATGCTAATTATTCAGAACATCCTTCTATGTATTTTTCTGTAGAAACGACTTATTGGGATCATAATAAACAGCATGTGGTTACGATACAAACCAAAAATAAATATTCCGGTGACTGGCAAACATTTGTTGTTGAATAATATTATATTAATTTAAATTTAGGTGTTTATAGTAAAATTTGTTTAACGAGAAGTTTCTCATTCGACAATAATATTGTGAATGAAAACTTGAAAAATTAGAGTAATATGAGAAAATCAAAGATTTTAGTTGCCGCATTTGCGGTGTTGTCGCTAATGCTTGTTGGTGTTTGCACTTCTTGTTCTTCTGATGATGATGACTTCTGGAACGATGGTGACAGTAAGGAGTTGCTTATGGGGGATGAGGTCAGAATCGTGAATCCGTTAGAGATGCATTGCTCAGCCTCACACGACACGACAATGATAGCTTGCTTCTATAGTATGGAGGAGTTGGAAGCAGACCTCGACTATCGTACTGCCGACCAATGGACTACTGGTGTACCAGAACTTAAAAAGGAACTGCCGGATGTTGACTGGAGCAAGCAGACGCTTTTATTGGCAAAGCATTTCAGTAGATGTATTGTGACCTACAAGGATTGCAAGGTGCGTGAGAAGAAAGGCAAGTATTTGGTGGAGTTGTATTATACACCAACTCTGTGTCAGGCGTATGGTGGAATTGGTGCTTATATCGTCATTGACAAGCCAAACATTTCTGCAAAAAACATTTCCATACGTGGAATATCAGTACAACCGGAATAACCTTTATTGGAAGGTGTCAGAAAAAGCATAAATAGAAAAGGGTTCATCCGACATTTCGAGTGGTATGTGTATTACCGCTTTCACTGTTGCATCATATCCTGCTCCAGGATTGTTGTCGAGAACAATTGACGAAATATCCTTGGAGCTGAGTCTGCCGAGTTCTTCGTAGTCAATAAGTCTTTTGCCGTTGATGAATATCAGTGCTTCACCTTTGCCATATACGTTGTATTTCCCGTTATCAGCGTATACGCTCGGTATTTTGGTTATTACGTCGTTGGCAGTTCCTGCCTCACCCAAAGCCGTTCCCTTCACTTGTGCAATGAGTCCGCCGTCGTTCATTGAAAATATCTTGCGTTGGCCTTTCACAGTTATTCACTGCAATGAAGTGACAGATTCTTTAAAAATATGGTCGACCATTGTCCCTATTGTCGTTAAATACAAAATTATTAAGCTTCTTGTTGTTAAAACGACAATGTTGACAATGCTCGACAATAGGATAAGCAACATTGTCCAATGCTCCCATGATTATCATTAATAATATTGTCGACCATTGTCCCTATCGTCGTTAAATACAAAATTATCAAGCCCCTTGTTGTTAAAACGACAATGTTCGACAATGTTCGACAATAGTACAAACAACATTATTCAATGCTCCCATGATTATCATTAATAATATTGTCAATCATTGTCACTATTGTCGTTAAATACAAAAATATCAAGCTCCTTGTTATTAAATACAAAATTATCAAGCTCCCTTGTTGTTAAAACGACAATGTTCTACAATGTTCGACAATAGGACAAGCAATATTATCCATTCCCCACATGATTATCATAAAATCATTGTCAATCGAATATCATAAAATAATTGTCGACCATTGTCACTATTGTCGTTAAATACAAAAATATCGAGTCCCTTGTCGTGAAATAAAAAAGGAGATGCAAACAGTAAGGGGCAGAAGTATTGATAATAAGTGCTTCTGCCCCTTCGGGATGTCGTGCTTTGGCATTCAGCCCGTATTAGTTGTTTATAAGCTCAGACGACTCTTTTCGTCATTACCAGCACCAGTACCCTTGTATTTGCTGTTAGTAGGATTGAATCTGTAGCTGATGGTCAGTTTCACAGCTTGTGAATCGCTGTAGTTCCATTTGTTGTAGCGAAGGCTTGTGCCGTAAATTATGAATGAGTTGCGGGCAGTGCGGAATATGTCCATGCCTTGTAGCTGAATGGTCCATAACTTGATGTTTTTTACCAAGCCTATGTTTATCTGCCAGCTGGGCTTCATCATAACGATATTATTATTGCCGTATGTGTGGGTTATAACATCTGCAGACAACAGATAATTGTCTGGCAGCGACACCGTGTTGTGCAAGCTGGCAAATAGCAATGGGTTGTTCAGTTTCTTAGTGCCACCCCGATATGGAATCTTCAGATTCTGTCCCAACAGAGACATGGCAAGTCGTGGCGACCAGATGCCGATACGTGGCGTAAGCGAGAGCGTAGCCGAGTATTTGTTGAGACTTGAACGGTTTGTTGTCGACATTACGTTTATCGGAGTATCAGCCTCGTCGAGCATCTCGACGGTATTTGTTATAGCATCGGTGACATGTTGGAAGCTTACATTCATGTATATCCATCGATAGGATGCCGACATGGTGATGTCGTGAATCATTTCCGGACGCAACAGCGGATTGCCGCTTTCGTAAGTAAAAGCATCGTCGTATTGCATGTTGCTGCTGAGTTCGCGGTACGAAGGACGGCGTGTCTTCATCGTATAGCCGACGTTGATGTTGCTCTTGCCTATAGGAAATGATATAGATGCGTTAGGAAACAGCTTGTCGTAGCTGCGGCTTTGACCTGCCACCCACACATCTTTCTCATAATAGTCGGACACGGTATGCTCATATCTCATTCCTGCTCTGATTTGTGCCTTTCCCAATGGTGTAGAGTAAGAGATGAAGCCGGCATATTTGCTTTCTTCTATATGGTCGTCGGTCGATGCAATAATGTTTTGCTCGTTGACGTATTTCTGTTGTCTGTCGGTGTAGATAAACTCACCGCCTACATCCATTTTTCCCCTGCCTATAGGATGTGAAACCACCAACTTTGAAGCTACCATAGTGTTGTCTTCGTTGTTTGTGCTGTTCACATTCTGCTTGCCCGACTTTTCGCTTTCCTGCTTTATATTCTGTATACTTTTGGTATGACTTGCAATAATGTCGTTGTCGAACGCGATGTCCCATCTGCCTATTTTACCTCTATAATATATATTATTAAGGTGAGTGGGCTTGTTCTTCCGTCGTGTATCGTCGTCGTAGAGTATCGTTTGCAGAGGTTGACCGTTCTGTTTTACATCTTGCGACTGTATGATGTTGATCTTGTTGTTAGGTGAATGCGTCAGGCTATATGATATGCCGACCGTATGCTTGTCGTTGAATGAGTAGTTTATTCCAAGTTTTGGGCTTATTGAAGCGGTGTTTTTGCCAAGTATCTTTATTTCATTTTGCATGTTCCATGTGTCACCGTTCTTCCATATCTCTTGAGTGTCCGACTGTTTCTGATAGGTTTGCGTGAAAGAGTAGAAGAGCGAGCCGAATATGTCGAGTCCGCCTTTTCGCCAGTTTATATTCACACCGTCGGTAGTTGATGCATAATGTCCTTGTTGGTACATTGCCGATAGGTTGCCACTAAGACCGTCGCCAACTTTCTTTACAGTTTTTATGTGTATTACCGCTTTCACTGTTGCATCATATCCTGCTCCAGGGTTATTGTCGAGAACAATTGACGAAATATCCTTGGAGCTGAGCCTGCTGAGTTCTTCGTAGTCAATAAGTCTTTTGCCGTTGACGAATATCAGTGCTTCGCCTTTGCCATATACGTTGTATTTCCCGTTATCAGCGTATACACTTGGTATTTTTGTAATTACGTCGTTGGCAGTTCCTGCCTCACCCAAAGCTGTGCCCTTCACTTGTGCAATGAGTCCGCCGTCGTTCATTGAAAATATCTTGCGTTGTCCTTTCACTGTTACTCCCTGCAATGAGGTGACAGATTCTTTTAGCATTATTGAGCCTACGTTTCCTGCTGCGTATGTTTTGTATACAGTATTGTAGCCAAGTCGGCTTGCTTTTATGATTGCATTTTTCATGTTGCATGGAATGGCAAACATATATAAAAGGAGCTAAGGAACGCTGTTCTTTGGCTCCTTTTATATATTATGACGAATGAAAGTGAAGACATAATGAATTAAGTTAAAAAATTAACAAGAAAAACTTGCGTAGTTTGATGAATAATATGTATCTTTGCAACCAGTTATAAAAAAATATTTATAAACTAACCCGAAATATTTATTTACTGAGTACTAAACTCTATTATTAATTATAATTTTACTATCTATGAAAATCAAAATCAAGCACCTTTTGATGATGCTGTTATGTATTTCAGTATCGTCGATGATGTTGGTTTCGTGCAGTGACGATGACGAGAGCATAATGGGCCCTGTTGCTATCAACTCATGTCAGTACACCGCCACGGAGGTGACACCTATTTGGACTTTGGTTCCTAATGACAATTGCGAAGGCTATGTAATTACGCTCTACAAGGGTACACGTGCCAACGTTGGTGAGAAGGTAGAGGAGAAGAAGCTCGACTATCGTACATGCAAGTGTACTTTCAGCGGTCTGACACCCAACACACAGTATGTCATTTCTACCCAGGCCATTCCAAGCGCAAAGAGTGGCTTCAGCAGTGCGCAACTCTACTGGAAGGAATTTACCACCAAGGCGCAGTAATGGTGTGATTAAAACCTAAACATGTGTAAACAGAGCAATATGAAAAATATTAACTTTAAACTCGGACTTGTGGCGATAGCTGTTACAGCATCTCCACTCGGCACATTTGCTACTACTGCCGGAAATCCAGCAGTTGTGAATTTATTACCCCCCCCCAGCTGGTGTAACCTGCACTGGTGTAGTGCTCGATAATACAGGCGAGTCAGTTATTGGTGCCAGCGTTAAAGTGCTTGGCACAAAGATGGGCACCGTCACCGACATTGACGGTAAATTTACCCTTGCCAATGTTGCCAAGGGTGCTACAATCGAAATTTCTTATATAGGATATACTCCGCAGCAGGTGAAGTTCAACGGCACTCCGTTGACTATTACTCTTAAGGAAGATGCCAAGGCACTCGACGAAGTGGTGGTAATGGGTTATGGTGTTGCCCAGAAGCGCGCCAAGGTTACCAACTCTATCGCCAAGGTTAGTGAGAAGACCCTCACAGTAGGTGCCAACGCCAACCCTGCCCAGGCTCTTGCCGGTGCGGTATCTGGTGTTAAGGTTGACATCACCTCGGGTAGCCCAGCGGCTACTCCTTCTATCACCATCCGCGGTGGATCTAACTACGACGGCGGTTCGAACGAACCTCTTGTTATTGTTGACGGCGTAATCCGCAGTTCATTGTCTGACATCAACCCCAACGACATCGAGTCGATGGACGTGATGAAGGATGCCGGTGCTACAGCTCTTTATGGTGCACGTGCCGGTAATGGTGTTATCATCATTACCACAAAGCAGGGTAAGAGTGGCAAGGCAGACGTTACATTCAACGCCAAGGTGGGCTTGAACTACTACAAGCTTGGCTACAATATGTGTTCAGACGAGGATTACCTCTATTATTATCGCCTTGCGCTCCAGAACTGTGAGTGGTCATTGCCTGGCGGAAAGTATGCTTCAGCATACAACTCAAACCTTTATGGTACAAACAATCCCGGTGGTATTGGCCGCACAGAGTTGTCGCAGGGACAGTCGTACAACATTCTGCGCAAGACCGACGACAACGCTTACCTCCTGCAGAAGGGATGGAGCGAGATGCTCGACCCCGTAAGCGACAACTATATTCTCTATCGCAACATCGACCCGCTGGAAATGAACGGACGTACTCCATACGTTACTCAGGACTATAATGCCAGCATTTCGGGTGGCAACGACCGTGGCCGCTACTACGCCAGCCTTGGTCTGTATGATGCCGACGGTTTCATCAAGGGCACATTCTACAAGCGCTATAACTTTGCGTTGACAGGCAGCTATAAGATTACAAAGTGGTTGGAGGCGAACTCAGTGTTCAACTACACCCGTGCTAACTGGCTGAATGACGACCCGATGCTTGATACCAGCTACTTCATGAACCGTGGTATGGCTTTCAAGTTCGTACGCTATCGCGACGAAGATGGTAATGATTTGTATGGTACCGGTGGTCCGACAACCAACGTAAACGTAAATAAGGGCAACTTCGATCGTGACTATCAGAGCGACAAGTTTGCTATGACACAGTCGCTTACCGCTACGCTTTTGCCCGGACTTACATTGAAGGGTACTATGAGCTGGTTCTACAATGAGCAGTATGATGAGTCGTTCAATCATCAGTATATCAATAGTCAGGCAGGTGCTGTTAATCCTAATGGCAACAATGGTGTAAACCGCAGCTACAATACAAGTGCTCAGTTCTTACGTTATTTCGATCAGACCTATAATGTTGTAGCAAACTTCAACCGTACGTTTGACGACAAGCATACTGTTAATGTTATGGCAGGTACCGAGTTCTACAAGCGTCGCTATCGTGGATTCAGCGCTGGTGGATACGGTGCTCCTACAGGCTACTTCCCCGGTCTTGGACTTACTCAGAACGATGCTGACGTTCAGTCGCGCACTATGAGTTCGTGGCACAATGAAGAGGCTATCATGTCATATTTCGGCCGTGCCGAGTACGACTATATGGACAAGTATCTCTTCGCTGCTACATTCCGCGCCGACGGTTACTCGCGACTGGTCAACAACAAGTGGGGTACATTCCCCGGTGTGTCAGGCGGTTGGGTGTTCAGCAAGGAGAACTTCTGGAACAAGCTTGGCTTGGAGAACATCATCAACTATGCTAAGTTGCGTGCCTCTTACGGTTTGAACGCCACTATCAACAGCTCATACCTTGGCTACTACACTCTGCAGGGAGCATACAGTGCCTACAAGTATGACGGCGCGTATGGCTACCGAATCAGCACACTGCCTAACCCGAACTTGAAGTGGGAGAAGACACGTACAGCTGAAGTAGGTCTTGACCTCGGTTTCCTCAACAACCGTTTCAACCTCGGCTTCACCTACTACAACCGTCTGACAATGGACAAGTATTCTGCTCTGTCGTTGCCAAGAACAACAGGCTTCTCGACCGTCACATACAACAACGGACAGTATCGCAATGCTGGTATCGAGCTTGACTTGCAGGGCACTCTGCTGCGCACACGTGACTTCCAGTGGACATTGAACGCCAACATCACATACAACAAGAATACTATCGTGAAGTTGCCTGAGAACGGTTTGAAAAACAACCGTCAGGGCGGTTCAGAGGTGTACACAGGCAATGGCAACGAGACTCACTATGTAGGCGGCTATCAGGAAGGTCAGACTCCGGGCAGCTTCGTAGGCTACGGTGTTGTTAAGATGGCACGTTCGCAGGCTGATATCGATGCTCTTGGTGATTATATTGATACTGGTGTATCTAATGGTGCTGCTGTATACGCCAATGAGGCTGGTCGTCAGCGTCTGTTGGCTATGGGCTACACAAACCTTGTGCAGCTTATGCCTGGTGACTTCATCTATGAGGACCGCAACGGCGACAACTGGGTTGAGGCAAAGGACCGCAAGGTGCTCGGCAACCTTACTCCGAAGTGGACAGGTGGTTTCAACACAACATTGACATGGAAGGGCCTGTCGCTCTACGCACGTTTCGACATGGGCTTCGACTTCCAGGTATATGACTCTAACATAGCCTTCTGGCTTGGCGAGGGTCAGGGTGCTATGGCATTCAACGATGCTGTACGAGACACATGGACACCAGACAATCCCGGTGCCAAGTATCCTCGCGTGGTATGGGCTTCACAGTATGGTACTGACAACTACATCCGTACCAACTCGTTCTTCACACAGAATGGTAGCTACTTAGCTTGCCGCGAGTTGCAGCTCTCTTACGCTCTGCCAAAGAGCATCTGCCAGAAGTTAGCTTGCCAGGGCATAACAGTGTCGGTAACTGGTCAGAACCTTGGCTACATCAAGTCATGTACAATTCCATTGCCTGACCACACCACTTATACAAGCGGTAACACAGCTGGTTATGGTGGTACATACAACGTGCCGCGTACATTGCTCTTCGGACTTAATGTCAAATTCTAAACAATGGTTATACACTATATTTAAATATTGATTAAGATATGAACAAATATATAAAGACTTTGGCAATTGGCCTTATGACGGGAGCAAGTGTGCTGACCACATCTTGTAATCTCGACTATAAGCCTATCGACAACTTCAGCGCCAACAATTTCTGGGGAAGCCAGACCGAGTTTGAAGGATTCATCTCTGCCATTTCAAATCATTTCCGTTCCGCCGGCGCTTCTAACGTGCTGTTCTATGCAGGTGAGTTGCGTTCAGGTGTGTTCGAGATGGCAACAATCGACGGCTCAGGTATTCTTAATAGTGAGCCTTTACAGAACATTTATGATGCCGACCATCCGCAGTTCAGCACTTTCGGTGGCTACTACGGCTTCATAGCCAATATCAACGAGCTTATCTATCGTTGCAACAATACCAACGTGCTCAGCGACAAGGTGAAGAACGGATTGCTCGGTATGGCATACGGCTATCGTGCATTCTACTATTTCCAGATGTATCGTATGTATGGCGGCGTGGTATTGCGCGTCGAGCCCGATGTGATCCTTGGCAACTATGAGGCAACTCTGCTCTACAAGGGCAGAAGTACTGCTGAAGAGACCTTGAATCAGATTAAGGAAGACATCAAGACTTCTTTGAAATACTTCGACCAGACCGACTACGTATACAAGAGCGCAAGCAAGGACTACTACTGGACAAAGGCTGCCACAGAGATGCTTGCCGGTGAGGTATATCTTTGGTCGGGCAAGGTTGAGACTGGCGACCACAAGGCAAATGCTGCTGATGTGGCTACAGCTGCCACCTACTTCAACAATGTGATAAACAACTATGGCTTCGAGTTGCAGGATGATTTCTACAGTGTGTGGACAAAACCTCACAACAAGGAGTCGATATTCAGCGTATGCTATAGCAGCGAGAACGACGGTGCTTATTACACCAATCCTCCATATGAGTTGCTTTGGTCAAGCACAGCTGGTCAAGCACAAAATAATTACTGGAGCAATATGGATCAGGAAGGCTGGGGACATGTTAAGGGTGTAGCCAACCGTTTCGGTCAGTGGTACAATAAGGAGACAGGCAAGTCGGCTAATATCGAGATCTGGGACAAGACTAAGTTCGGTCCTTGCCGTTACACTTACAAGAACTCTCTCTACTATCAGTTTGACGAGAACGACTCACGTGTGAATATGTTCTATCCAATGTGGAACCTCACTCAGGAGGAGCGCGACAACAATGTCAAGTATCTTGAGAACTTCGACCCGAAGGACGGCAAGCATAAGCTGGCTGGTACATTCGTTTGCAAGTTCCGTCCGAAAATACCTAACGGAAGCACTTACTATCAGATGGTGGTTGATATGCCTATCTATCGTCTGGCTATGGCTTATCTGTATGCTGCTGAATGTGCCAACTATGCTGGCGACAACGCTGGTGTAGTGAAGTACATCAATAAGATACGTGAGCGTGCTTATGGCGACAAATGGGATGAGGACGTTTATGGTTACAAGGCAGGCGACTTCAAAGCCAACGAGACCGCTCTGATGCGTGAGTGGGATAAGGAGTTCGTAGCTGAGGGTCAGCGCTGGTGGAACCTCCGTCGACTGACAACCGTTAAGGGTGGCTCGCAGAAGGATCACTTCGTATTTCAGCCTGAGGGATGTCTTGGCTTCGGTCTTGACACAGCCAAAAATCCATGGATGGTTGACATCAACGGCAACCTTATAGAGACAAATGTTCCTGTGCTGAACGGAACAACACAGGATGAGCACCTGCTCCTGTGGCCTCTCGACAAGGGCTTGTTGGGTTCAGACGCGGAATTGGCTGACCAGCAGAACCCAGGCTACTAAGAAGCCTGCATAAAAGTAAAATAGGAATATAAATATGTGAAAGTTTGCAAGTCATCCGCTTGTCTTGAAAAAGCATGTCGCAAGCAAGCGCTGGCTTGACTATCAGAAACGGAAGCATGCGAGAACCTTTGGTAGGCGTATCAAATGCTTCTGTTTTTATTTTCTCCATTTTTGGAGAACTCGTTTATAGATGGTTTATATGGTTAGGGGGCTAAATAGCGTATTTAGCCCCCTTTTTGTATGCTCATCTTTTATTAGTTGGCTTATTGATATTGTATTTTTATGTTAAAAAAATACATGTTTCGTTGATTAAATTTGTATATTAAATTTTAAAAATATACTTTTGCCCCCGTAAAACCACTACTAAAGCATTTAATAGATTAAAATTACCTATAAACCTACAATTTAAAAAATTATGGAAATTGCAAAGAATTGTCCATCACGATTCCCGGTAGGGAAGTGCGCGGTGGCATCGCTTGCTATGGGTATGTTGCTTTGTGCAACTAACGCATCGGCAGCCGATGAATTAGCACGTTCAGTTTATTCTACTACCATGACTCAGCAAAACGAGCAGGTGACTGGTCGCGTTGTTGACGCTAACGGAGAGCCTCTTATTGGCGTTAGCGTTGTTGAAAAAGGAAACAAGAGCAACGGTTCCGTAACAGACATTGACGGAAAATTCTCGGTTCGCGTTTCTTCAAAATCTACACTCGTAATTTCTTACGTAGGCTACAAGACTCAGGAAGTTGCTGTAAACGGTCGCAAGACAGTTGAGGTTACTCTTGCAGAGGATGCAGAGTTGCTCAGCGACGTTGTTGTAATCGGTTACGGTGTTGTAAAGAAGGCCGACTTGGCAGGCTCTGTTGCCGTGATGGACAACAAGGCTTTCAAGGATCAGCCTATCACTCAGGCTTCTGACGCTCTCAACGGTCGTATGGCTGGTGTGAATGTAGCTTCAGACGGTATTCCTGGCGGTTCGGTTAAGATTCGTGTTCGCGGTGCCAACTCTATCACAAAGAGCAACGATCCTTTGTACGTAGTTGACGGTATGGTACGTGAGTCGGGTCTCGACGGCATCAACCCTGAGGATATCCAGAGCATGCAGGTGTTGAAGGATGCTTCTTCTACTGCTATCTACGGTTCGCGTGGTGCCAACGGTGTTGTTATCGTTACAACAAAGACCGGTAAGAAGGGCGAAAGTCATATTATATTCGATGCTTCATACGGTACTTCAAAGGCTACCAATCTGCCTAAGATGATGAGCACAAAGGATTATGCTCAGGCTTTGGTAGACTATGCCGGCAAGACTGAGAATGAAGTTAAGGATTTCTTGAACGGTACTAACCCTGGTGTTGACTGGGTAGATACAATGTTCCGCACCGGTCAGACTCAGAACTACAAGCTCGTATTCACAAAGGGTACAGACGGCATGCAGTCGTATGTATCTGCTAACTATATGAAGAACGAAGGTACACTTGAGGGTAGCCAGTATGAGCGTTTTGCTGCTAAGGCTAACATCAAGACAAACCTTACAAAGTGGCTCGACGTTACTGTCGACCTTAACGCTTCTCGCGGTATAGGTAAGGGTGTGGCAAGCCTTCCTGGCACAACAAACAACCCATTGTGGATTGCCTTCAACTCATCTCCTGCAATGAACATGTACGACCAGAACGGTAAGTATGCACAGGATATGTATGGCACAATCGAGCCTAACGCATACGGTATGCTCGTAGGCAACCAGAGCGAGCGCCGCAACGACGTATTCAATGGTCATATCGACTTGCAGTTCAATATTCTCCCGGGCTTGATCTTCACATCGAGCAATGGTGTCGACTATTTGAACCACACTGGATACAGTCTTACTTCAGGTAAGGTTTCACGTACAGGCCAGGCTGACATGGGCAACAGCAACTCACAGCGCACATTGCTCCAGTCTACCAACAACCTTACATATACCAACTCATGGGGTGACCACCACCTTACTGCTACTGGCGTATGGGAGGCAACAAAGAGCACCACTACAAACATGGGTATCACAGGCTTGAACCTTGTTACTGAGAACGTAGGTTGGTGGAATGCCGAGAACGCACGTACTCAGAAGGCTTCTAACGGTTTCTCTGAATGGACACTTCTCTCAGGCGTAGGTCGTGTAATGTACAACTTCGCTGACAAGTATATGCTTACCGGTACGTTCCGTGCCGACGGTTCAAGCCGCTTCACCAACAACAAGTGGGGTTACTTCCCATCAATTGCCGGTGCATGGACCGTTACTAACGAGAAGTTTATGGAAAGCTCACGCGACGTACTGAGCAACTTGAAGATTCGCGCAAGCTATGGTATCATTGGTAACCAGGACATCACTCCGTACTCTACACTTGCATTGCTTTCAACTACCAATACATACTATGGTGTTGCCAATCCTTCTGTAGGATATAAGCTCGACAGAATTGCTACTCCAGACATCAAGTGGGAGAAGACAAAGCAGTTTGACCTTGGTGTTGACCTCGGTTTCTTCAACAACCGTTTGGAGGTAAGCCTCGACTACTTCAACAAGCAGACAAGCGACGCTCTCCTTTCTACTACAACATCTAACGCATTGGGTGGCTTCACCTATATGGCTAACCTCGGTAAGGTAGCCAACCAGGGTATGGACATCACTGTAAATGCCCGCGTCATCGAGACTAAGGACTTCCAGTGGCAGACCTCTATCAACGGTACATACTTGAAGAATGAGGTTAAGAAACTTACAGACCAGCAGCCAGTTATCCACACTGGTAGCTTCCAGTCGGTAGTAGTAGAGCCTTGTATCATCAAGGAAGGTGAGGCTCTCGGTTCGTTCTACGGACAGGAGTGGGCAGGCATTGACAGCGAAGGCTATGACACATACTGGTCGACAAACGAGGCTGGCGAGCGTGTAGCCGTTAGAAATCCTAAGGATTCAGACCGTAAGGTGCTCGGCAAGTCAACACCTGACTTCACACTCGGATGGAACAACACCGTAAGCTACAAGAACTGGAGCCTCAATGCATTCTTCAACTCTGCATTTGGCGTACAGCGTCTCAACGCTCTCCGCTTTGCCATGAACTCAAAGATTGGTAACTCTCGTATGTTCACCGATGCTGACTTCCTCAAGGAGATTGGCAAGACAATGCCAAACCCGAACGTTGCTAACAACAACTACATCGGTGCTTCGTCTAAGTGGGTTGAGAATGCTAACTACTTCCGTTGCGAGAACATCACATTGGCTTATGATATGCCGAAGAGCATGACTAAGTTTGCTGATATCCGTTTGAGCTTCAGCGTTCAGAACCTCTTCACAATCACTAACTACAAGGGTTCTAACCCTGCTGGTTACAACGGTGACGGTGATGCTACTGGCGGTATTGACTGCGGTACTTACCCGACTCCGAGAACATTCACTTTCGGTGCAAGATTCAACTTCTAAACAATTAAAGGAAACATTAGTCATGAAAATTAATATATTACCGGGCTGCCTCCTCGCAGCTTCAATGTTGCTGACAACATCATGTAGCGACTTCCTTACAGAGGACCCAAAAGGACAGTTGACCAATGAGACACTGTTCAAGACAAAGGCCGACCTCGACCTTGCTGTAAACTCATTGTATTCTAACATACAGGGATTCCAGTGCAACTCTAACACTATGATTGTTCAGTGTATGGGTGACGACGTGACATCGACAACTGGTTCAAACAAAGCTGCTTATCTCTCGGCTGACGCTTTTGAGGCTCCGACTGATTTGAAGGGTGTTAACGATCTTTGGAGCTGGTACTACAATATCATCAAGGCTTCGAACTACGTTCTCGACTGCGCCAAGTTTATGAAGGCTGATATGTCTGAACTGGGCGAGCAGCTTGGACAGGCTTACTTCTGGCGTGCATACGCTTACTACGGACTTGTACGCACATGGGGTCCTGTACCTATATCGCCAGAGGAGGTTATCTCTGTTGACCTTAAGAACAATACAGACGAGATTCCTTGCGCATCAGTAGAGGAACTTTACAACTATATCGTAAAGAGCTTGCAGGCTGCTGAGGCTTGCAACTTGCCAGAGACATATTCGAGTGCGCCTAAGCATCTTGGCGATGCTAACGTATACGTTTCGGCACAGGCTGTCAAGTCAATGCTCGCTTCGGTATACATGTCAATGGCAGGCTATCCTCTCAAGAAGAGCGAATACTACGCACTTGCTGCTGACAAGGCTAAGGAAGTTGTTGATGCTGTAAAGGCACGCAACGTACAGACTCTGCTTCCTAACTGGAACAGCGTATATAGCTATGGCAACGACAACCACAACGAGTGTATCCTCGGCATCTACTACAATGCCAACACCGGTAGCTGGGGTTGGGACGACTCACAGCTGACTTGCTGCCATGTTCCCGGTTCATTGCCATGGGGCGGTTGGGGTGACTTCCTCGCTGAGCGCTATTTCTGGTCGAAGTATCCGGAAGGACCTCGTAAGGATGCCGTTTATGCTAAGACATTCCTCACTGGTGAGGGCAACAACGTAGACTGGTGGGCTACTATGGACGGTAAGCCTTATTACAAGGTTAAGGGCGAAGACGGAAAGGACAAGACCAATGCCGTATTCTCTGACTACCGTCCGATGTTCACAGGCTTCTCTGTAAACTGTGACGAAAAGGGTTCGCCGCTCAAGATTGATTTCGATTGTACAAAGCCTCTCTATGCTGGTATGACTCTTGGAAAGCGCCACCAGCTCATCCGCTACGCAGAGGTGCTCTGCTGGTTTGCTGAGTCGGCTGCTCGCTCAGGCAAGTATATCAATGAGGCTAAGGAAGTCTTGAAGCAGATTCGTTCACGTGCATACAGCGACCCAGCTGCTGTATCTGCTATCGACGGTATGTCAAACGATCAGCTTGCTGAGGCTGCTTACAACGAGCACAGATATGAGGTTGCCGGCAACGTTCTTGGTATGGTTACATGCCGTGAAGACGAGTTCCGTATGGAGCGTCTGCAGGATGTATTCAACTATCGTGTTGGTCCTCAGAGCGATGTTCTCGTTCCTGCTGGTACTGTTACACACAGCCAGACTGCCAAGGGTGAGCCGTTTGAATATACTCTGAAGGAAGACCTCGTTCTTCCGGAGAACATGCAGGTGACTGGTGCTTGGAAGGGTGAAAACTCGGTTTACCACATCTATCCTCCAACAGAGGTAGAGCGCAACCCGAACTTGAAGCGTTAGTTTAGTAAATATATAGTAAGTAATGAATGAAAATCGGCAAGCCAGACCTTGTATAGGTCGCGGCTTGCCGATTTTTATTGTTTTTATTTATTCAATTATTCCTTTATTCTTTCAGTTCATAGAACTTCACCCAGTCAATTTCCATTTCAACGGGCAATTGCTTGTGGTCGGCTTTGCCAACCCATGAGCCTTCTATCTGCATATCTATGAGCAGGTAGAACGGACGATTGAATGGAAACTGTCCTTCCTTGTCGGTCTGTATGCGAGGGTAGGCGAAGTAGCGGTCGCCGTTGACTGAGAACACAATTGAGTCGGGCAACAGTTCTACGCCGTATGTGTTGTATCCGTCGCGGTCGATAGAGTGGGTCTTGCCGTGAGGCGGTGTGTCCTGTAGTTTGAGGTTGTAGGTGTAGTTGGTGTGTATGGTCTGATAGGCAATGTTGTCGTGATTGAGATGCTCCATGATGTCTATTTCGCCTCCGTGAGGCCACTGAATGTCCTCGTCGGGCATCATCCATATAGCAGGCCATGCTCCCTGTGCGCTGCCGAGCTTGGCTCTCACCTCTACCTTGCCGTACTTGACGGTGCGCTTGTGTTTGGTGTAGAGTCCGCCAGTGACAAATTGTGCTGTATCGGCTTCGTGATTGGTGTTGACTGCGCCACGCAGTATGAGTTTGCCGTCGCGCACAGCATAGAGCGAGTCGGCAGGCGACATGTATCGTTTCCAGTCGGCACCGGCACTGCGAGGAATCTTGGTCCACGAGCGGCTGTCGAATGTCTTGCCGTTGAAGTGGTCTTGCCATACGAGGCGATATTTGTGGGGTGTGGATGCAAACGACGCCACGCTGAGCGCCAATGCGATAAGGGTAGTCAGGATTTTCATTTGTTTAAGTAGTAAAGTTATTATACATAAAAAAGGAGCCGAACCCCGGCTGAGGTTCGGCTCCTATAATTATTTAGAGATAATGTTGTCTCTGCCTTGTTTGATTAGAGGTTCGGGTTGAGCTCGTTCCACTTCTCAACAGCCGGTACGATGCCAAGCTCTACGATCTCGTCGCGCATCTTGCAGAGGTGCTCGTAAGACTTAGCGAGGCTTGCCATCTCCTCCTCAGTGCCTGCAGGCTCTGTGAAGTGAACGCCAGTCTTGTCGATTGTAGAAGGCATAGCCATCATAACGTTCTTGAAGCCGCACTTGTCGCAGTTAACGTAGCAACCTGCTGGCAATGTGAACTTCTCGCCACCCATAGCAGCCTCGATCATCTTAACAGCGTTGTAAGCCGGGCTCTGGAATGAAGAGCGGCCACGGAGCTTGATAATGTTAGAGCCACCCTGTACGGTGTGGTGCTTGATCTCCTCCCAACGCTCGTCGCTGAGACCCATCTCAGAGAGAGGCTTGCCGTCAACCTTAACCTGTGAAGCGAATACAGCCATCTGCTCGCCGTGGCCACCGTATGTGTGAGCGCCAGTTACCTTGTCCTGCTGTACGCCGAACTCGAGGGCGAGAGCCTGCTGCAGACGTGTAGAGTCAAGAGCAGCGAGTGATGTGAGCTGGTTTGGCTTCAAACCTGAGTGGATAAGAGCTGTGAGGGCTGTAACGTCAGCCGGGTTGAAGATAACAACTACGTGCTCTACGTCCGGGCAGTACTTCTTGATGTTGTCACCGAACTCAGCAGCGATCTTGCAGTTGCCCTTGAGAAGATCCTCACGAGTCATGCCGTCCTTACGAGGAGCACCGCCTGAAGAGATGATATACTTAGCGCCTGTGAAAGCCTCCTTAGGATCAACTGTGTAAGAGAGGTTAGCACCAGGGAATGCGCACTGCTGCATCTCGTCGAATACACCGTGTACACCCGGCTCATAGATATCATAAAGACAGATGTTAGGAGTGAGACCGAGCATAAGAGCGCTCTGTACCATGTTAGAACCAATCATACCGCCGGCACCGACGATCAAGAGTTTTTCGTTACTTAAAAATGCCATAATAAATTACGTTTTTATTATTGTGTTATATAAATATGTATTTCTCCTTTTTTGTAAGTGCAAAGATACAATTTTTTTGAAACAAACAAACTATTATGCCCTCTTTTAAGTGTTGTTTATTCTTAAAATTTCGCGATGTGGCTTGTCAATTCTTTTTTATAGGTTTTTGCCTCTCGAAATTTGTTTGTTTGCCTAAAACTGCCTAACTTTACACGAGAAAGTTGACGAGTTGACAAGTTGACGAGTAGACAAGTAGACAAATTGACGAGTTGACAAGGGCGTATGTATTGACCTATTTCAAATAATGTTGCAATTAATAATTAAAAACAAATCAAATATGACGGACAACAAGATTATTGCGTCGCGCCTGGAAGCGCTACGCGAGGAGATGCGCCGCGAGCATCTCTCGGCATTTATCTTCCCGAGTTCCGACCCGCACATGAGCGAGTATGTACCATCGCGCTGGGAGGGCCGTAAGTGGATATCTGGATTTGACGGTTCGGCAGGTACGGCTGTTGTGACACTGCATTCGGCTGCGCTGTGGACCGACTCGCGCTATTTCATCGCTGCCGAACAGCAGCTTGCCGGCACGGAGTTTCAGCTGATGCGCGAGCGTCTGGACGACACTCCTACTATTCCAGAGTGGATAGCGCAGGAGACTAAGGACGGTGACTCTACTGAGGTGGGCGTAGACGGTATGTGTATGGCGCTTTCGGAAGTGGAGGACATGAAGGCTGAACTGAAGCTGCTGGGCGGACTGACAATGCGCACCAATCTCGACATTCTGGAGCGTGTGTGGACCGACCGTCCTTCTGTACCGACAGACAAGGTGAATATTCAGCCTATGGAATATGCTGGCGAGGCTTGCTCGGACAAACTCGACCGTATACGCCACAAGCTGTTGCGCCAGGGTGCTGCGGGCATGTTGCTGACACAGCTCGACGACATAGCTTGGACACTCAACCTGCGTTGCACCGACGTACACTGTACACCGGTGTTCGTGTCGTGGCTCATCATTGCCGAGGATTCAGCCACCTTATATATAAAAGGTGAAAAGCTGACGCCTGAGGTGGTGGCTTATCTCAAGGAGCAGAACGTGGACGTTGCCGAATACGACGACATAATAGAGGGACTGAAGGCTTACGGCGGATACACGCTGCTCATCGACCCTGCTACAGTCAACTATACTCTCTCGCAGGTGCGTGGCAATTACCGCGTGGTGAGCGCTCCGTCGCCCGTCCCTGCCATGAAGGCTGTGAAGAGCGAGGCTGAGTGTGAGGGCTATCGCAGAGCCATGCTGCGCGACGGTGTGGCAATGGTGCGCTTCCTGAAGTGGCTGGAGCAGGCTGTGCCGCAGGGCAACGAGACCGAACTGTCGGTAAGCGAGAAGCTGCGCCAGCTGCGTGCCGAGCAACCGTTGTATCGCGACAACTCGTTTGACACTATTGCGGGATATGAGAAGCACGGTGCCATTGTACACTACGAGCCTACACCAGAGAGCGACATCCCATTGAAGCCCGAAGGATTCCTGCTGCTTGACAGCGGTGCACAGTACACCGACGGCACAACAGACATAACACGTACCATACAGCTCGGCCCCGTGAGCGACCTGCATCGTCGTGTGTATACACTCGTGCTGAAAGGACACTTGTCGCTGGAGAACCTCTGCTTCCCACGTGGAGCGGCTGGCACTCAGCTCGACGCCATAGCACGTTCGGCTATGTGGCGCGAAGGAATGAACTATATGCATGGTACAGGTCACGGCGTTGGCTCATACCTCAGTGTACACGAAGGCCCTCACCAGATACGTCAGGAGTATCGTGGCACACCGATGGTGGAGGGTATGACCGTAACGGACGAGCCGGGTCTGTATCTTGCCGACCGTTTCGGCGTGCGCATTGAGAACGTGCTGCTCGTAGTGCCTTACATCACTACAGAGTTCGGCCGCTTCGTGCGCTTCGAGCCTCTCACACTCTGTCCTATCGACACCACCCCGATTGTTGTAGACATGCTCAGTGCCGAAGAGCGTTCGGTTCTGAATGCTTATCATCAGATGGTGTACGAACGCCTCTCGCCACTGCTCAACGAAGACGAGCGCGAATGGCTGCGCATAAAGACGGAGGCGATTTAAGCAATATATATGAATCCTAAGTTAAGAGGTACTATATGCGGAGTTGCCGCTGCGGTATTCTATGGCACCAATCCGCTTGGTGCCATGAATCTATATGCCGACGACATCACAGCCAACTCCACACTGTTCTATCGTTTCGGTTTGGCGGCGCTCATGCTGGCAGTGATGATGCTGGTGCAGCGTAAGTCGTTCGCCCTGACACGCCGTGAACTTATCACGCTCGTAGCGTTGGGCATACTTATGGGTTCGTCGTCGTCGTCGCTCTACATCAGTTTCAACCACATGGATGTGGGCATCGCGTCGACGCTGCTGTTTGTCTATCCAGTAATGGTGGCTATAATCATGGCTGCCCTGTTCAAGGAGAAGGTGACGGCAGCCACTGTCCTCGCCATAGTGCTGTCGCTCGGCGGTATCGCCCTGCTCAACCATACAGAGGGAGGAGCGTCGCTCAGCACGCTGGGTGTGACGCTCGTGATGATTTCGTCGCTGACATATGCCGTTTATATAGTCGTTGTCAACAAGTCGTCGCTGCGTATGTCGTCGGTAAAACTGACGTTCTACACTCTGGTGTTCGGTCTGTGTACGATATTGTGCTACACCTTTGCCATGGGCGAGACGGTACAGCTGATTGACACACCGCGCCAGTGGTTTTACGCCACACAGCTTGCGCTGCTGCCAACGGTGCTCTCGCTTGTATTGATGGTGGTGGCTGTGCACGACATCGGTTCTACCCCGACTGCCATCATGGGTGCGCTGGAGCCGATGACCGCAGTAGCCATAGGTGTTCTGTGCTTTGGCGAGCACTTCACGTCGCGCCTCGCACTGGGCATCATCCTCATCCTTACCGCCGTATTGCTTATCATCTGCGGCAAGGATCTGTCGCCACACAAGGTGACAATGGTGCTCGGAAAACTCGGGCGCAAACTGACAAAGACATGGCGATGGAAGTCGTAAGAATATCAAGTTGCAAACTTTTGTTGAGAGTTTGCAACTTTTTTATTACATTTGCAGTCAAACAAGCAATATGATTCACTTACAAGACATCAACAAAACCTATCAGGGTGCACAGCCGTTGCACGTGCTGAAAGGAATAAATCTCGACATTGCCAATGGCGAGTTCGTATCCATCATGGGTGCGTCGGGCTCGGGCAAGTCGACATTGCTAAACATTCTTGGTATTCTCGACAATTATGACTCGGGAGAATACCGTCTGGCAGGCACGCTCATCAAGGACCTTTCGGAGACACGTGCCGCCGAATATCGCAACCGTATGATTGGCTTCATTTTCCAATCGTTCAATCTTATAGGTTTCAAGACTGCCGTGGAGAATGTCGAACTACCACTATATTATCAAGGCGTCAGCCGTCGCACACGCCACCGCCTGGCTATGGAATATCTCGACCGTCTGGGGCTGACGCAATGGGCTGACCACTATCCCAACGAGATGTCGGGCGGACAGAAGCAGCGTGTAGCTATAGCACGTGCACTAATCACCAAACCACAAATAATCCTGGCTGACGAACCCACCGGCGCCCTCGACTCGAAGACGAGTGTTGAGGTGATGGCTCTACTCAAGCAGCTCAACGCCGAGGAGGGTGTCACCACCATCGTCGTGACGCACGAGAGCGGTGTGGCTAACGAGACCAACAAGATAGTACATATTAAGGACGGACTCATCGGAAGCATTGAGGAGAACCTCGACCACAAAGCCAGTCCGTTTGGCATCAATGGAATAATGAAATAGTGGCGCGCCACTATTTCATGAATGTTGAATTAGGAGTTTTGAATTTTGAATTGTTCTCGGCTTCGCCTGCGATTTGGAATTTCAGAATTTGAAAATACAAAGCTGTCTAATTCAAAATTCAAAAATTCAAAATTGCCGTAGGCAACCAATTCAAAATTCAAAACTCAAAATTCCTAATTCGATAATGCACGACATTTTCAAAGAGATATGGACCACTATAACCCACAACCGGTTGCGCACGGCGCTAACCGGATTCTCTGTGGCGTGGGGCATCTTCATACTTATTGTGCTACTCGGAGCCGGCAACGGACTCATTCACGGCATAATGGGCAATCGCATGAAGGTGCTCACCAATTCGATGACTATCTTTGGAGGCGAAACGTCGAAGCCTCACGACGGACTCGGCAAGGGACGAAGCATTGAATTGAACGACAAGGATCTGGACTTGACGCGCGATGGATTTGCTGCCAATGTCGACGATGTTGGAGCCGAACTCGACAAGGGAGGACAGACACTGGTATATGCTGACAATTATACTACAGACATCAATGTGAGTGGAGTGTATCCCAACGATATCGACATAAACAAGCGCGACTTGCTTGTAGGACGATTCATCAACCCCATCGACCTCAACGAGCGACGCAAGTCGATAGTGCTGTCGCTCAACATTGCCAAGGAACTCATGCCCGAGGCTCCGCTCAATCTAAACGGACGCATGATAAAGGCATCGGACATGGCGTTTAAGGTTGTGGGCATATATGACAGCGACCAAAGTCGTGTGAGCAACGACGCATTCATACCGTTCACCACATTCCGCTCTATATATAATAGTGGTGACAAGACGGGCAACATCGTATTCTCGTTTCACGGACTAAAGACTGAGGCTGAAAACGAGGCGTTTGAGAAAGCTTATCGTGCACGTATCAACCGCCAGCACCGTGCCGCTACCGACGACGAGCGCACCATATGGATATGGAACCGATTCACGCAGGACTTGCAGCTCAACACTGCTACAGGACTGATTAGCACTGCGCTGTGGATAGTGGGACTATTCACGCTGCTGTCGGGCATAGTAGGCGTGTCGAACATCATGCTTATCACCGTACGTGAGCGAACACGTGAGTTTGGCATACGCAAAGCCATCGGTGCCTCGCCTTGGTCGATACTGAGGCTCATCATCGTGGAGAGCATCGTCATCACAACCTTCTTCGGATATATAGGTATGGTGCTCGGCATAGCAGCGACACAATATATGAACGCCACTATAGGACAGACCAAAGTGGACAACGGATTGTTCTCTGCCCAGATTTTCGTAGACCCGACCGTAAGCATAGCCACGTGTGTGCAAGCCACGGTGCTGATGATTGTAGCGGGAACAATAGCAGGATTCATACCGGCACGCAAGGCTGCAAAGATTAGGCCGATTGAAGCGTTGAGGGCGGAGTAAAGGCCCCACCCCCAACCCCTCCCCCGTAGGGAGGGGAGTGATGTGCTTTGTATCGGTAAAGATATAAATAAAATAATTATAAAATGAAAAGGTTAGTTTTAAAGGCTATACATATAATTCATCGTTACATACCACTCCCCTCCCTACGGGGGAGGGGTAAGGGGGTGAGGCTTTTGGATACTGACACTCTTACCGAAATACTCGACGTACTGTCGCGCAACAAGTCGCGCACGTTTCTTACGGGATTCGGTGTGTTCTGGGGCGTGTTCATGCTCGTGGGACTGATAGGCGGGGGCGACGGACTGAAGGAGTTGCTCAACAACAACCTTGCGGGTTTTGCCACCAACTCAGCCATTGTATGGGCGCAGCCTACCACCAAGCCTTATCACGGATTCCGCAAGGGACGTCAGTGGTATATGACGCAGGCAGACGTGCAGCGACTGCGTGCTCACATACCCGAACTCGATGTGGTTACGCCTACCATTACACGATGGGGCACAACTGTTACGCACGACGAATACTCGTCAAGTGGAGTAGTTAAGGGTGTGTTGCCGGATATGCAGCGTGTAGCAGAACCTAAGATGCGCTATGGCAGATACATCAACCAAATGGATATCCAGCAGTGCCGCAAGGTGTGCGTGCTGGGTAAGGAGGTGTACAAGAATCTCTTTCCTAAGGGTGGCAATCCTTGTGGCGACGTGATACGCATCGACTCGGTATACTTCAGTATTGTTGGCGTAAACTATGCCGACGGCAATATGAACATCAACGGCAACGATCAGCAGGCGGTGTTCATGCCACTCTCGCTTGTGCAACAGATATACAATCGTGGCGAAAGCATCGATATGCTATGTGTGACGGGTAAACCGGGAGTGACTATGAGCGACATAACCGACCGTATGCGTATGGTTGTGGCTAAGGCTCACGATGTCAGTCCGAAGGACGAGAAGGGCGTGATGGTGTTCAATACGGAGATGATGTTCTCGATGGTGGACAATATGTTCCGGGGCATCAACATGCTGATATGGCTTGTGGGCATCGGTACGCTACTGGCTGGTGCTATCGGTATGTCGAACATCATGATGGTGACTGTGCGCGAACGAACGGTGGAGATAGGCATACGTCGTGCCATAGGAGCCACGCCACGCGATATTCTGTCGCAAATCATGCAGGAGAGTATTCTGCTTACTTCGGTGGCTGGTATGAGCGGCATCCTCTTTGTGGTGCTCGTGCTGCAAGGGCTTGAGATGGCAAATACTACAGACGGCATAACGTCGGCTCATTTCCAAATAGACTTCTGGACAGCAATAGGGGCTGTGGTGCTGCTGTCGGTGCTCGGTATGCTTGCTGGTTTGGCTCCTGCGCTGCGTGCTATGCACATTAAACCTGTAGATGCTATGCGAGATGAGTAGCCGGCGGAGCCGGAATTTTGAATTTTGAATTTTGAATTTTGAATTTTGAGTTTTGAATTAAATATAATTGCAATGAAAAGATATTTCAAGATTGTCTTATTGGCTCTTGTGGCCATAGTCTTTATCGGAACGTTTGTGTTCCTCTATATCAAGTCGCGTCCGCAACCGGTGGCGTACGACGAGTTTGCGCCTAAGCAGATGGACATACGCAAGACCACCGTTATCACGGGAAAGATAGAACCGCGCAATGAGGTGAATATCAAACCGCAGATTTCGGGCATCATAAGCGAGATACTGAAGGAGGCAGGACAGACCGTAACGGTAGGTGAGGTGATAGCCAAGGTGAAGGTGATTCCGGAAATGGGACAGCTCAGTTCGGCTCAGTCGCGTGTACGATTGGCTAATATCAACGAGCGTCAGGCACGCACCGATTACGAACGCGAGAAGACCTTGTATGACAAGGGACTCGTCTCTGCCGACGAATACGACAAGATTGCCCAGGTTTGGCGACAGGCTCGTGAGGAAGTTGCTGCTGCACAAGACAATCTTGAGGTGGTGCGCGACGGTGTGTCACGCTCCAATGCTTCGGAGTCGTCAACGCTGATACGCTCTACGGTGACAGGACTGATACTTGACGTTCCAGTTAAGGTGGGCAACTCGGTGATTCTCTCAAACACCTTCAACGACGGTACCACTATTGCAACCGTAGCCAACATGAACGACCTCATCTTCCGTGGCAACATCGACGAGACAGAGGTGGGACGACTCAACACAGGAATGTCGATGAAGATAACCATCGGTGCGCTGCAGAACCTTAAGTTCGACGCCCGACTGGAGTATATATCGCCGAAGGCAACCGACCAGAACGGTGCCAACCAGTTTGAAATAAAAGCCGCTGTGAATCTCCCCACCAGCGGTGAGCAGATTCGCAGCGGCTATAGTGCCAATGCCGAGATTGTGCTTGCTGAGGCACGCCACGTAATGTCAGTGCCCGAGAGTGCCATCGAGTTTGAAGGCGACAACACCTTCGTCTACATTGTCAAAGGCACCGACAAGGACAAAACCTACGAGCGCCGTAAGGTAGTGACCGGTCTGTCCGACGGACTCAACATCGAAATAAAGAGCGGACTGCGCATGAACGAACGTGTGCGCGGACCAAAGAAGGTTGGCAAGGACGAATAATCGTAGATACGAATAAGGCGTACAACTGAAATCTTATAGATTCAGGTTGTACGCCTTGTTTTTGTTAAATATATATTAATCACATTCATTCTAATTTACGTGTGTCAATAATTTATTACCTTTGTAAATAAAAAGCCTAATGGACAAATTGTTTATTCCTATACGATTAAGAGCGGCACGTAAGGTGTCAGGTTTGAGTCTTGGACAATTGGTGGACAAAGCCAAACTGCAAGTCACTCGACAAAGCATTTTCAATTACGAACGAGGTGTGATGCAACCTAAACCAGCCACGGTGAAGATCTTTGCAGACACATTCGGTGTAAGTGAGTTCTACTTCTATGGTACGTCAACAACGGTTGATGTACCTATGCTTCGTTCGGGTAGCGATGGCTTGCTGACGGAGGAAGAGTTGTATGAGCTGGAAACCAAGGTGTGTTTCCTGGCAGAACGCTATATGCTTACGGAGGAGAAGGCAGACGTTATGCCTGAATTCTACAATCCGATGTCTCACATTACTGTTTCTACTCTCGACGATGCTATCATGGCAGCCAACCGTTTGCGTGAGGTGTGGAACTGTGGCTTTGGACCTCTGCCGGCTGTGCTTCGACTCATAGAACGAAAGGGCATAAAGATTGTCTCCATGCCACTGCCTGTCGGTATATGGGGACTCAGCACTCTTATTGACGGATGTCATCCTTTGATAGTCCTCGACATGCATCCGCTAAAGACTACAGTAGAACGATTGCGTTTCACTGCATGTCACGAACTGGCCCATCTGCTGCTGCGTTTTTCTGAAGGCTGCAACGTGGAAAAGATGTGCAACAAGTTCGCCAATTTCTTCCTCTTCCCCAAACAGACATTCATAGAAGAAATGGGAGCCTTGCATCGTGACAGTCTCGTTCTCGAAGAAATGATTGACCTCAAAGAAGCGTATGGCGTCTCGATAGCTGCACAAGTACATGCCGCATGGGATATCCGTATGATTTCGCGTGAACACTACGACTGGTGGTTTGACGAACGCATCAACAAGAACTGGAGAGAGAAAGGCTGGGGAAAATATACTTTCCCGGAAACTCTTGGAAGGGAGAAGAGACTTGAAGCGAGAGGTGGAAAATGAAGACATCGGTAACATTACAGAACTTGCTATGGTTCAATAACATTATTGAATTACTTTCTGAATCTTTTCGACACGGCTGAGTATCCGCAGCGTTGGCACAGCGGTTCTACGGCGGTGTGGTTGGTAAAACCTTGGTAGATGGCGTTGGCGCGGGGTGACGTGAGGATTTGGTTGAGGCTGTGCTCGTAGAGGTTGCCCAGAGGCATGTCGCCGTTGTGGTCGAGACAGCAGGGTACTACCGTGCCGTCTACGAGCACGCCAATCTGATTGCGCAGGGCGTAGCAGAAAACTTCGTCTTCAGCTGTGGGGTCGTGTTGCAGGTCGGGCCATTCGAACATGTTGTCGTTCTCGACGTACAGATTCTCGGCTATACGCCATCCGTCGTTGCGTTCCACCCAAGGCTGTGGCTGATGAGCGGCTATCAGATTCAGGATGGTTTGGTTCATACGGTTGTGTCCGCCCTCGTTCCACAGGCGCAGCACGATGATACATCCGCGGTGGGCTGACTCCATGGCAAACGCCATCACCTCGTCAATGTATTGCTCCAGATTCTCCTTGGCGTTGCCCTCGTGCGAGTGAAGCGAAATCTGTATCTTGTGGGGCAGGGCATCGAGCAGGTCGGTGCGTTGTGCCAGCAGGGTGCCGTTGGTGGTGAGTATGGGGATGAAGCCCTTCTGACGTGCCATTAGAATGAACTGCGGCAGCAGAGGATGGAGGAATGGTTCGCCCATAAGATGGAAATACAGAAATTTCACCTCGCCCATGAGTCGGGAGGTGAGTGTGTCGAATTCGTCAAGCGTCAGCGTATGTTTCGCTCGTGATGTCTTGGGGCAGAACACACAATTGAGATTGCAGACATTGGTTATTTCAAGATAGCATCGGGTTATCATATCTGTTTTTATTTGCTTTAGTATGTCGCACAAAGTTAATGAAAAATACCCGTTTAGCCAACGTTACGTATTCTTTTAACCTATTGTTTACAAGTCACTTTGTGCGTAAGAAATGGTAAAAAAACAAATTTTCACCATATATATTCGGATTTTACATTAATAATGAGTAATTTTGCACTTCCGTGGGTGAACTACAATAATAACAAATATAATTTTTAGACTGAACAAAATGAACATTTCATTTGAAAATCCCGACAAAGTGAATGGTCTGTTGACTATCACAGTCGAAGAGGCAGACTTCCAGGACTCTGTCGAGAAGACTCTCAAGGACTATCGTAAGAAGGCCAACATCCCCGGTTTCCGTCCGGGTCAGGCTCCTATGGGTCTTATCAAGCGTCAGTTTGGTGCTTCAGTGCGCTACGACGCAGTTAACAAGTTTGTAGGCGAGCAGCTCTACAAATATATCCAGGAAAACAATATCCAGATGCTCGGCGAGCCTATGCCTTCTGACAAGCAGGAGACTCCCGCTGACATCGAGCAGCCGGCTCCTTACACATTCGTGTTCGACATCGCTGTTGCTCCTGAGCTCAACATCACTCTCGACGGCCGCAACAAGATTGACTACTACACAATCAAGGCTGACGACAAGCTCATCAACGAGCAGATCGAGATGTACCAGGGCCGCGCTGGCAAGTACGAGAAGGCTGAGGTTTACGACCCAGCTCAGAACGACCTGCTGAAGGGCGACATCCGCGAGCTTGACGCTGAGGGCAATACCAAGGAGGGTGGCATCACTGTAGAGGCTGCTGTGCTCATGCCTTCATACATCAAGGTTGAGGAGCAGAAGAACCTCTTCAACGATGCTAAGCTCGGCGATATCATCACATTCAACCCGCGCAAGGCTTATCCGGAAGGCACAGCCGAGGTTTCTTCACTCCTCAAGATTGAGAAGGACGCTGTAGAGAACCTTGAGTCTGACTTCAGCTTCCAGATTACAGAGATTCAGCGCTTCAAGAAGGCTGACCTCAACGAGGAGCTCTTCGACCAGGTATTCGAGAAGGGTACTGTTAAGACTGAAGAGGAATTCCGCGCTAAGATCGCTGAGAGCCTCCAACCGCAGCTTGAAGCTAACTCTGACTACAAGTTCATGATCGACGTTCGCACATACTGCGAGCAGAAGGTTGGTGAAATCACTTGGCCGGACGCACTGCTCAAGCGCATTATGCTTGCCAACAACAAGGACAAGGGTGAGGACTTCGTTGAGAAGAACTACGCTGAGAGCATCAAGCAGCTCGAGTGGCACCTCATCAAGGAGCAGCTTGTTAAGGCTAACGACATCAAGGTAGAGGACGCTGACATCAAGAACGCTGCCAAGGAAATGGCTCGCATGCAGTTCGCTCAGTACGGTATGTCAAACGTTCCTGAGGAGTACGTTGACAACTACGCTAACGAGCTTCTGAAGAAGCGTGAGGCTGTTGACAACTTCGTAGAGCGCGCTATCGACGTTAAGCTCGCTGCAGCTCTCAAGTCAACTGTTTCATTGAACAACAAGGAGGTTACTCTTGAGGAGTTCAACGAAATGATGAAGTAATCTTTATTTCATAAATACTAAAGCGCCCTGAAAAGGCTGAAGCATCTATAGCTTTTGACTTTTCAGGGCGCTTTTTTTGTAGCTTTTTCCTTATTCTTTCAGTATACGCTCAATCTTATTCTTTCAGTATACGCTCAAGCCACGGCATTACAAGATCGGTTTTGAAGTAATGGTTTGGCGGGTCGACGTTGACAAGATTGAAGTATTCGTCGCGTGTCAGTCCCTCAGGCAGTGTTGTGTTGGGATTGCGTTTGTCTGGCGAGGCAAACTTTGGATAGTGGTGAGTCTCTACATTCTCGGGATGTCCGCTTATTTCGTATGCCCGGTGTATGAGCTGGAAGTCGCGGTCGAGTCCGCCCTCTGTGAGTATCACAGGACGTGGAGCCAGCGATGCCACTATGTCTGGGAAGTTGAAGTAGTGCCATAAACGCGGTATGAGATGACGAATGGAGTTGGGGAAGGGGCGGCGTCCTCGCTTGTCGGGGGCTGTCATCACAATGGCACGCTCCTGTGTCTGACACAGGAAGTCGTTGTATACAAAGGCGTATATCGACGGGTCCATCACGCCCAGCACCATCAGTGGCTCGGTACCCAATGAGAATCCGCTCAGCACGATGCGGTCGCGACGTATCATCTTCTGCTGTTTCATCCATTCAAGCACCTGCTTGTCGAGATAGGATGTGTAGCCCAGCCAGCTCCAGCCCATTTCGAGCAGCAGGCGTGACGACGTATCGTAGTCGTAGCCCGTACCTGCTATATGCTCAAGGTCGGCAGCGTCGCCGGCACAGGCGTTGTCAACAGCCACGGCTATGTAGCCTTGGCGTGCCATATTGAGTGCCATGGCATTGCGTTTGTTGCCTATAGGGCGTTCGCCTGTGAGATGGTCCATTGTCATTCCCGAACCGGGTATGCACAGCACAGCCGGCGACGGTTGCTTAATGCCGTCGGGGATGAGTACTGCAAATGTGGCTACACAGCCTTCAAGCGGATAGAATTCCCACTTCTCCAGACGGTAGCCGTCTTTCTGCTCTGAACTAAGGCGTTTGGGTTGAGGCTGTTTGACGGATGGTGTGGGGTGGCACATTATGTCGTTCATGGCATCGCGCACACGCTTCTGCCATGCTGCAAACTGCTTCTTGCTGAATGTCGGATTGAATGCGCATGTAGGCTTGGTGTGCTTGAGCATGTATTGCGCTACGCCATAAGTGCTCATAAACCTTCCGTCAGTGCGATTTGTTGTTACTGTACGGTGTTCGTCTGGATTGAATGTTGTCTGTGAAAAGACAAGGGCTGCCTGCATCATGCAGATGCCGGCAGCCGCAAGTTTCTTTATTGTCATATGGATAATAGTTTCGATATTGAGATTTAGAAATAGTAAGCCAGTCCAATCTGCCATGCGTTGGCACGACCGCGCTCCTTGCTGAATACTTTGTCTACGGCTTCAGAGAAGGTGATGTCGCCAGTGCGTCCGCAAGCAATGTTGTAGTTGGCTGACAGCTCGAAGTGGCTGGCTATAGTAAAGCCTGCACCTACATTAACACTGAATGCAGATGACTTAAGATTCCATGTCTTCTGGTCGGCAAGTTCCTGGTGCTTTCTACCCACATTGAATCCGAACTGCGGACCAGCAAAAAAGTTGAGGCTGGCAAGCGAACCCAGTCCGATGCCATAGCGTAGGTTGATGGGTATGTTGATGTATTTCGAGTCAAGCGAACGCTCTTCGATATAAATCTGTTCGTAGCCTATTTCGCCCTTTACCTTTGCCTGACGCTGGTCGTAGAGTGCTGCTGCATCGATGCCCAGACCCATAACAGGCAATGTGAACTTCACGGTAGGACCAATGAAGAAGCCAGCCTGATTGTCGGCATCAAATACTTTTCTGCTGAGGCTCATGTCTGTGACGTTAAGACCACCCTTCAATCCGAACTTGATCTGTGCCTGAGCACTTGTGGCTGCGAGCAGCATTACGATAGCAATGGCTGCTGATGTAAAGATTCTTTTCATACTCTAATAGTTTTTTATTATTGTTGTTGTTTTACTATATAAAATATTAGGGTTGTTGTACTATATATAATGTGTATTAGTGGCGTTGGCGTCGCACGGTGACACGTGCTGCCGAACCGGATGATACCGATGTGGTTCTTGACGGGCGCGACGTCTTCACCTTGGTGGTCTTGGCTCCCGAGGCACGACGGTTGCGCTTGGCTATGCTCTTGGCTGCCTTCTTGTCCAGTTGGGCAATGCTGTCGAGCGAGTCCTTAGGTTCGGGCTTTCCCCATACGCTCTGCTCCACATCCTTCAGTTGCTTCTCAATCTTGCGTTGCTCCTTGGCAACAGCCGAGTCGGTAGGGCAGTACTGTGCAATGGTCTTGCCGAGCATATTGGTGGTCTTGTATATCTTGCCACGATACATGTTCTTGGTGAAGAAGTCGTCAATCGACATCGTGGCGGCATTGTTGAGATTGCTCGTCATGATGGTCTGCTTGGTAAGATACGGTGCCAGGTCGTCGTAGCGCACCCAGAAGAGCGGATAGCTTGTGGCGGCATCACCGAAGTCGTCTTCGCGCTTGAGTATAGGACACAGAGCCAATACCTTGGTGTGGAACATGGCGTTATGGTCGTCGTAGTAGGTCGACTCCTTGATGTAATAAGCCGTTACCTCGCGCGACGGAATGTCGCTGTCGTCGATATGCGTGCCACGGTCGGTGCGCTCGTAGTAGATGTGGTAGTTGTCAAGAAACGACTTCAGGTTTATCTTCGAAGCCTCGTCAAACACTTCGTTGCCGTCGAGACGATACTCGTAGGCTGGTACAGCGCGTCGCAACACGAGCTTGAAGATGTAGGTGAAGAGGTTCATCTGCTGGCCTATCGGCTCAACGGGATAGTACAGTCCGGCGTTGGCCTCGTTGGTGAGGTCGATCTCGCGATATATGTCGCGTCGCCAAGCTACGTCTTCATCTGCCGCCTTCTGCGTGGGGAACGAAATCTGAGCGCGCAGACTCAGTCCCTGTGTCTGCTGCTGTTTCTTCTGAGCCTGTTCGCGCAGGCGTGCAGCGGGCTGCGCCGACACCATATCGGTGCAGAGCAGAGCAATGAACATTATAGAGAGTAGTCTTTTCATTGTGCTTTGTTTACTGTTATTTCTTTATCTACGATAATTCATTCTTCTATTTCACGATAACCTCCATCGCACCGTTGAGCTTGCGTGTGATGCCGTCGGGACCTACAGCCGTAATGCGCGAGATGTAGAAGCGCTTGCCACGCGACAGCTTGCGGAATGTCTCGCGCTGTCGGTCGGTGAAGTTGGCACCGTTGGAAGCCATTGGCACGGCATTGCCCATATTGTCGAAGAATACGGTTTCGAATCCCGTCACGCGGAACTGAATGTCGAGTATTCCGTCGTCGATGGCAGCTTTGATGCCGTTGGTGCCCATGAGCGAAGCCTTAGCCATAGAGCCGCCACGGAAACGGTCGGTACCTATCTGTATATAAGCTGCTGGATCGGGCAACTTGCGCACATGGAATGTGAACTTGCCCATCTGTCGTGAGCGTCCGTCGTTGTTGCTTGCCACATTGATGGTGACGTCGCTGCCTACGGTTGTGGGGCGTGCTATGTAGCGTCCCATGCCTATGCTGCGCAGTGCGCCGCCCGACATCGAAGCCTGCACGGCGCTGAGCGGTACGCCTGGGATGCTCACGCTGATAGGATTGTCGTAGCCTGCGTAGAGCACGTTCATAAGGTCGGCAGAGACTGTGGCGCTCGGTGCCACAACGGTATACTTCTGTGTGAAGTCGCGGCGTATTGTATTTCCGGCTCCGTCGCGCATGGTGATATATCCGCCAAACGAATGCTCGCCCACGCCACTGGCTGTGAATCGGTAGAGTCCGTTGCTGATGCGTCGTCCGCCAACGTATATTTCGGGTTGCTGGGTGGTGTCGACAGCTGCCATTACTATCTGTGCTGCAAACTGGTCGCCACTGATTACGGTGCGCGATTCGGGAATGACGAAGGCGCTGAGGCGGTTTACGCGTATGTCCTTCATGTCAATATTCGACACGAGCGAGTGCAGCACTTCGCCTTCAGCGTAGCGCACGTCGCTTTGCAACTTCGACAGAAGTGTCACGGCACCGGCTACAGGCATGTCCTCAAACATATACTCCTGCCAGTTCTTGCCCATGGTGTGGGCTTTGGCTGGGAGCTTGGTGGTGAGGTTGCTCTCGATGATTGAGCGCTGATGAGGGTCGGTGACCATAGTGAGTATGCGCTCGCGGAACGAATTGATAGCGCGAAACAGTCGTCCGCCCTGACCAGTACCGGGTGCCAGCATCACGTGGCTTGCAGCCTCAAGGTCGTCCTTGTTCTTGATGTCGGCTACGTTGGCCTCCTTGCCGTCAGCCTCGCGCACGATTTCAATCTTGAGCTGCTGTGCGTAGTTGTATAGCGAGTCGCTCATGCGCTTCACTGCTGTAGCCTTGTCAAACCACTCCTTCACCTTCTGCGGATTTGCCTTCATCTGGTCGGCAAAGTCGGCATACAGCATCTCGTTTTCCTTCGATGAGTTGGCTGTTGTACGGTTCAGACTCTCCTCGACAATAGAGAACCCGTTGAGCACTTCGGTCGAAATGTTCAATGCGAGCATCGCCATAAGCACCAGATACATCAGGTTGATCATCTTTTGGCGAGGAGATATAGGTCGTTTCTTGATTGCCATTAATTTGAGTTTTGAATTTTGAGTTTTGAGTTTTGAATTGTTGCCGTTGGCAATTTTGATTTTTGAGTTGTTTTACTCTTTACCTTTTTACTCTTTTACTCTTTTACTCTTTTACCTTTTTACTCTTTTACTTTTTTACTCTTTTACCTTTAACTGCATGTTCACTGTCATAGCTTCAATCATGCGTGCATAGATGCTGTTGAGCTGTTCGATGTTTTGTGCCATGCGTCGGCTCTGCTCGTTTATCTCGTCGATAGTGCCAATCTGCTTGCTTGCGCCCTTGAGCTGCATTTCGTAAACCTTGCAAATGCCGGTGAGAGTGCGGTTGAGGTTCTCCATCTCTTCGCTGTCGCGAGTGAGACGTACGCTCTGCTCGGATACCTTCTGCAGAGTTTCGGTGAGGCGCTTCAGCTCTTCGAGATAACCAGTCTGGGCATCTGCCAACTGCGATGCCATCTCGGGAGTAGTGCCCATATCAGATGCTGGAGCAGCGCCTATTATTACTGTGCCACCAGCCACAGCTGTTCCGTTTGCTGTAGCTGCAGTTGTAGTAGCTGCTGCCGGAGTAGCGCCTTGTGTTCCACCTATTATAATATGTCCGTCAGCAGCCGGGGCTTGCTGTGCGGTATGTTCTCCGCCATACTCTTCCGCCTCCATGTCGTAGTGGGTAGGCAGTTCGCGTCCGTCTTGAGTCTTGTCAAACGGGCGGTCGAATGCCGAAAGAAAGAACACGATAACCTCAGTGCCCATACCCAAGAACATCATTATGTTGGCACCCGGCAGGTGAGTCAGTTTGAATAGGGTACCGAGAATAACGATTGATGCGCCCCAGCTATAGGCATAGTTGAGGAATGTCTGTCCGGGAACGCTGTCCATCCACTTCTGCAGATGATACACGATATTGTATTTGCTGTAAACTGTCATAGCCTTAAGTTATTATTAAACTATCCCTTTTACTCTTTTACCTTTTTACTTTTTTACCCTTCACCTTCTCCTTGGCGCTTGACGTTGTGGCAAGGCTGCGCACACATCTGAATCCGATATAGCTGCGCGGTTGGTTCTGATATTCCCAAGTGCGCCATGCCGAGCGTATGAACGACTCCGGGTCTTTCCACGAACCGCCGCGCACGCTCTTCTTCTTCAGTCTGTAGGGGTCTTCCTTGGCAGCGTTGTATACGAGGGTAGGGTTGAGGTCGTTCATTGCCTCTACGCCAGCCTCGGTGTATATGGTGCTTGTCCATTCAGCCACGTTGCCTGCCATATCGAATAGTCCGTTGCTGTTGGCCTGATATATGCCCACTTTCGAAGTGATGAGGTTGCCGTCCTTGGTATAGTTGCCGCGGTCGGGCTTGAAGTTGGCAAAGAAGCATCCGTCGCCGCTCTTCACGCTCTTGTCTTCCCACGGGAATTCAGAGCCCGACTTTCCGCGAGCAGCATACTCCCATTCAGCCTCGGTAGGCAGACGATAGCGCTGCACGTAGCGAGCCTCTGGACCCAGACCCTTCAGCAGATATTCTGTGCGCCATGCGCAGAATGCGTTGGCCTGCTCCCATGTCACGCCAACAACGGGATAGTCGTTATAGGCAGGATTAGAGAAGTAGTTGCGCAGATAGGTCTCGTTGTCGGCGTTCTGGAAGTCGTTGACCCAACAGGTGGTGTCGGGATATACGTTTACGATATATGTATTGAGGAAGTCCCACGGTCCGCTGAGTTCTCGGTTGATAGTCTCGCGCACCACTCTGCCCTCGTCGTCGATGTAAGCCGTGTCCTTCGAAATCATCACCACCTCGTTCGGGTCAACCTGAATGTCGGTGTTGAGCACACGCTCTTCAGGGCGCAGACGGTTGCGACGCAGAGCAGCCGCAGTATAGTCGTACACTTCGTAGCGATAGTTAAGCTGACGATAGTCGAGCATCTTCTCACCCGTGATAGGGTTATGGGTGTACACGCTCTCAATGGCGCGCAGCTCATCCTCGTTGGGTTTGCGTGGCAGAGGCTTCTTCCAGTTGAGGTGTGGAGTGACGGGTTCGCCGTAGCGGTCTTCAGTAATCATGTATGTCTCGTCGCCGCCATACTGCGGGTCGGCAAGTCGTGTGCGTATGATGCTGTCGCGTACCCAAGTGATAAACTGCTTATACTTAGAGTTGGTCACTTCGGTCTCGTCCATCCAAAATCCGTCTACCGAAATGTCCTTCACCGGTGTCTGTTTGCCCCACAGCGAGTCCTGGGCGTCGATGCCCATGTGCAGATATCCGCGTGGCACCTTCACCATGCCGTACGGTGTAGGTTCGGCAAAGCTGCGGCCACTTATGCCTACAACTTCGCCTCCGCGACCGCCCGACGCAGCCATCTTGCCGCCGAAGCAACCGCTGAGTATCATGGTGAACACCATGACGCCCGTAAACAATATGCTTTTTCTTGTATTCATCTATATTGTGTTATTAATCTTTTTTACTGAGCCTTTTTAAGCCTTACTGGGCATTGCTGGGCCTTACTGAGCCTTTTTTTTGAGCCTTGGTGGGCGTTACTGGGACTTTGCAAATTCAAAATTGAACAATTCCTAATCGGCGAAGCCGACCAATTCAAAATTTAAAACTCAACATTCAACATTCCTACAGCGTCCTTACGCTCTTATGCAGGTTGCGTCCTTTCTTACTGAGGTTGAGGTCTACCTGATAGCCCACGTACAGTTCGTGGCTGCCGTTGCCGGGATTTACGCCCGATGTATACATCTCGTACGAGTAGCCCAGAACAACGCCGTGAACACGTCCGCCTACGAGGAAGGTCACCGAGTTGGTAGGCGAGTAGCCTATGCCTCCGTACATCATCTTGCGGTCGTTGGTGTAAACCACACGCCCTGTGATGTCGCCGCGCCATGCTGTTCCGTCGGTGCGGACGAGCAATGAGGGCTTGATTGTTACAAACGGGTTGCGCAATCGTATGTCGCATCCACCCGTGAGATAATATGTGGCATCTACCTGCAATTCATTCTTGTCGCCCAAATTGATTAGTGGTGAGTTTAGGTGCTGCACCGACAGTCCGGCATACCAGTTTTTGTGAGTATAGTATAGCGCCGCACCGAGGTCAATCGAGTTGCCGTCGAGTTTCGACGAGGAGAAAGCTGGGTCGCTTGTGTCCTCAAGGTCCACCTTGGTTCCGTCGAACGTTTCGCTCAGCAATCCGGCAGAGATGCCAGCCGCCAGTTGTCCGCCGAACATCTTCAGGCGGAAGGCGTACTGCATGGCGAGTCGCTGATGGGTGAACAGTCCGATTTTGTCGTTCATGAACTGCAGTCCCACGCCGTGATACGTTTTGAGGAAATACAGAGGCATATCCGCTCCGACGTACATTGTGCGAGGGTTGTGCTTGAATCCGGCAAAGTCCATTGCGTAAGCCGCCGATACGTTCAGTTTCGACTGCTTGCCAACCGAGGCAGCATTGAACGACGGTTCCATATCGAAGTAATGACTGAATGCCACGTCGTACTGCGCATGGCTCCGTTGGGAGACAAGCGTAAGCGCCATTGTGGCTATTATATATATATGTACGCGTTTAAACACATTCGTATAACGCCCCTTTTATATAATTATTGTGGAATTTGGGGAATTTTACACTGTTTTCACCCGCTTTTATCCTTAAAAAATCTCTTTTCTTCATTTTTCTTGAAAAAAGTTGGAAAAACATTTGGAGGTTTCAGAAAAATGCTATACCTTTGCACTCGCTTTAAAGAACTAAGCAATACTGCTAAGAGCAATGGATAAAGCAATCGGGCGTTTAGCTCAGCTGGTTTAGAGCATCTGCCTTACAAGCAGAGGGTCGGCGGTTCGAATCCGTCAACGCCCACACCGACAAAGCGGACAAGTTTTATACTTGTCCGCTTTTTTAATGTCCATACGTCAAGTTTAATGTGCTTTATGAATGTTTTAGATGGATTTTCCGTAACTTTGCAAGAGATATAATTACAGTATTAAAAACAAAAGCACCCCATGATATAAACTCAAACACAAGCCGATATGACCGATATAGCCAGTTGTTTCCCAATAACCGACCCCACCCTCATCTTCTTTGTGGTGATGCTCATAATCCTTTTTGCCCCGATTGTGATGGGCAAGCTTCGCATTCCGCACATCATCGGAATGGTGTTGGCAGGAGTGGCAGTGGGGCAGTATGGTCTTAACATACTGGTGCGCGACGACTCGTTCGAGCTGTTTGGCAAGGTGGGACTCTACTATATCATGTTCCTTGCGTCGCTTGAGATGGACATCGAGGGTGTAAGGCGCAACAAGGGGCGTTTCGGCGTGTTCGGACTGCTCACCTTTGCCGTGCCGTCGGTCATGACATACGTGGCGTGCATCACGGTGCTGCACTATTCAGTGCTTGCCTCGCTGTTGTTGGGATGTATCATGGCTTCCAACACGTTGATAGCCTATCCCATCGTGGGACGCTACGGATTGCAGCGCAAGCCCAGTGTCACGCTGTCGGTAGGCTCGTCGATGATATCGCTGTTGATGGCTCTTGTGTCGCTGGCAGCTATCGTGGCATCGTACGGCGGCAATACCGGCGTGATGTTCTGGTTGTTGTTTGTGGGCAAGTTTGTCGGCTATTGCGTTCTGATGGCGCTGCTCATCCCACGCTTGGCGCGATGGTTTCTGCGTCGTTATAGCGATGCCGTGATGCAGTTCATCTTCGTCATGTCTATGCTCTTTATGAGTGCCGCCCTTAGTGAGGCAGTAGGACTGGAGGGCATCTTCGGAGCCTTCGTTGCCGGACTCATTCTCAACCGCTTCATACCACACGTGTCGCCATTGATGAATCGCATTGAGTTTATAGGCAATGCGCTCTTCATTCCTTACTTCCTTATAGGAGTAGGCATGCTCATCAATCTCCAGCTGCTCTTTGCCGGAGGCGGTATATTGGGCGTAGTGATAATGATTGTAGTGTTCGGAACGGTGGGCAAGGCTGTAGCCGCCTATCTCGCCAGTTGGCTGTTTCGTCTGCCCCTGTCGTCGGGCAATATGATGTTCGGCCTCACGTCAGCCCACGCAGCCGGCGCCATTGCCATGCTGATGGTTGGAATGAAGATGGAGGTGGCGCCAGGCGTTCCGCTCGTCACCGACGATATGCTCAACGGTGTGGTAATAATGATACTCTTCACGTGCATCATCTCCACCATAGTCACCGAGCGTTCTGCCCAGCAGATAACGCTGCGCGACAAGGAGATGCCTGAAGACAGCACAGCGTCCAACAGTGAGGAGAAGGTGCTCATACCAATGAAGTATCCCGAATATGCCCAGCGTCTGGTAAATCTTGCCATGATGATGCGCAATCCTAAGAACAATACACAGTTTGTAGGACTCAACGTGGTGTACGACGACGATGATATGCTGCGCAATCAGGAGCAAGGACAGCAATTGCTGGAGCGCATGGCACAGTATTCGGCTGCCACCGACATACACATGCAGACCCAGGTGCGTGTGGCTGCCAACATAGCCAACGGCATACGCCATGCCTACAAGGAATTCCGTGCCACAGAGATTCTCATCGGTATGCACATGCACCCTGAGGTGTCGCAGAAGTTCTGGGGCGAGTTCCATCAGAGTCTGTTCAACGGACTCAACAGTCAGATTATCATGGCGCGACTCACCCAGCCCCTCACTACGATACGCCGCATACAGGTGGCAGTGCCTTCGCGAGCACAGTTTGAGCCGGGCTTCTACCGCTGGCTTGAGCGTCTGTGCCGACTTGGTTCTAATCTTGAGTGCCACACCGAGTTCTTCGGTCGTGAGGATGTGCTGCCGCTGATAGAGAACTATGTGCTCAGCCGTCACCACGACATGCGTGTGTCGTACACGAAGATGGCGCACTGGGCGGAGATGCCTAATCTGGCGGCTTCGATATCGCCCGACAATCTGTTTGTGGTAGTCACCGCGCGCAAGGGCACCGTGTCGTACAAGAACGCACTGGAGTTCCTGCCCGACGAGATAACACGCCACTTCTCGGGCACCAACATCATGATTATATTCCCCGACCAGCACGGCGATGCTATGGACGAGATGACGTTTGCCCAGCCGCAGCACACCGAGGATCAGAGTGCATACGAGACCATTGGCAAATGGATTAAGAAGAAGTTGTAATTGGAAATAGAATAATTCAAAACTCAAAATTCAAAATTGAATAATTCAAAATCGCAGGCGTAGCCGAGAACAATTCAACATTCAAAACTCAAAATTCAAAATTCAACATGATTGACATTAAAGAAATAACCAAGAGTTTCGGCTCGCTTCAGGTGCTTAAGGGCATCGACCTCCACATCAACAAGGGAGAGGTGGTGAGCATCGTCGGCCCGAGTGGTGCCGGCAAGACGACATTGTTGCAGATAATGGGTACGCTCGACAGCCCCGACAGCGGCGAGATAGTTGTCGATGGGGTAGATGTGCGCAGTCTGTCTACAAAGAAGTTGAGCGATTTCCGCAACCGTCATATAGGATTTGTGTTTCAGTTTCATCAGCTTTTGCCCGAGTTCACAGCTCTTGAGAACGTGATGATACCTGCCTTCATTGGTGGCAAGAGTCAGTCGGAGGCTAAGCAGCGCGCCATGGAACTGCTTGAGTTCATGGGACTTGCCGACCGCGCCTCGCACAAGCCTGCCGAACTGTCGGGTGGCGAGAAGCAGCGTGTGGCAGTGGCACGAGCTCTTGTCAACAATCCCGCTGTAGTCTTCGCTGACGAACCGTCGGGCTCGCTTGACTCAAAGAACAAGGCCGAACTCCACCAGCTGTTCTTCGACCTGCGCGACCGCTTCGGTCAAACCTTCGTCATCGTGACACACGACGAGCATCTGGCAAGCATCACCGACCGTACCATACACATTGAGGACGGAGTGATAAAGGGCGCTGAAGACATTGAAGACAGCGCAACCGTTTAATGATTAACAAAAAAAGGACTTTATGATAAAACTTGGCGATTACAATAAGATGACCGTTGTGAAGGAGGTGGACTTTGGATTGTACCTCGACGGCGGCAATGAGGGCGAGATATTATTGCCCAAGCGATATGTGCCTGAGGGTACAAAACCTGGCGACGAACTTGAAGTGTTTGTCTATCTCGATCAGGAGGAGCGCCCCGTTGCCACTACCGAGCATCCGCTATGCAAAGTAGGCGACTTCGCTTATTTGGAGGTTTCGTGGGTCAATGAGTATGGCGCATTCCTCAACTGGGGACTGATGAAAGACCTCTTCTGTCCGTTTCGCGAGCAGAAGAAGCGCATGCAGAAGGGCGAGAGCTACATCGTGCATGTGCATATCGACGAGGAGAGCTACCGCATTGTGGCTTCTGCCAAGGTGGAGCGTTATTTTGCCGAGCGCCATCCCTTCTACAACCACGGTCAGGAGGTGGACCTGCTGGTGTGGCAGAAGACCGAAATGGGATTCAAAGTGATAATCGACAACTGCTATCCTGGACTCGTTTACGAAGACCAGGTGTTCCGCTATCTGCACACCGGCGACCGTGTAAAGGGATATATCAACACGGTGCGTCCCGACGGCAAGATTGACGTAACGCTTCAGCCCACAGGTCGTCAGCAGACACTCGGCTTCTCAGAGACCCTGCTGCAATATCTTAAGGACAATGGCGGTGTGTGCGACCTCGGCGACCGCAGCGATGCTGAGGACATAAAGCGTCGCTTTCAGGTGAGCAAGAAGGTGTACAAGCGTGCCGTAGGCGACCTATACCGCCGCCGACTGATAAATATCACCGACAACGGTATAGCTCTTGTATAATAACCGAGTCGCCGCTTCAGAGTGACCCCAATACTTAAGTGAAGGATTATAAACTGCTGAAACGGTCAATAAGTTTCTTGCGGAAGAATCGTCCCACCTTCACGTTTTGAAGTTTGTTGAAAGGCGGATAGAAGTGGCACGTATTGTCGGTTACTTCCATCAGATAACTTATATTGATGATATGCTTCTGACTCACACGCACAAGTGTGTCGTTGAGAGTCAGAAGCGTATCGCTATTGACACTACGTTTCAGTTTTATTGTTTCTTTCTCGCCTGCCAGTGTCAATTCCCACACGCGCAAGTCGCTGTTGTAGGCAAATAATCCTACGTCGTTTATGTCTACCAGGCGGAAGTCTACAGCATTTGTATATACAATGTATTTGCCGTCATTGCGTCGTGATATACCGTCGCCGATTATTGTCGGAGCGATAGGAGTGCTTGCGGCAGACTGTATGTGCTGTTGTTCGTTGTTGTCCAAGCACACACGGCGGATGATGGTGCGTAGCTCTGCGTCGTTGATAGGTTTCATCAGATAGTCGAAAGCCTTGTTGCGAAACGCCGATAGCATATATCGGCTGTGTGCAGTATACATTATTACGCGGCAGCGGTTGCCGGGACGCGATTCGACGCGTTCCAGAAAGTCAATGCCTGATATATCGGGCATGTCGATGTCGAGAAACAGCAGGTCTGGCATCGCTTCTTTGAACAGATGCAATCCTTCTTTTCCATCGTGTGCCATGCCCACGACGTTCATCTCGTGGTATTCTGTCAGTTTCTTTTTCAAGACCTCAGCAGCCTGTCGGTCGTCGTCAACAATAATAATGTTCATAATGTCAGTCTGTTTTTTAATGTTGGTATATTGTTTTCTCATTCTATTTTCACTCCGTCGGGCACTCTGAGTGTGGCTTCGCATCCGTTGGGTTGTTTGCTGTCGTCACTATAGATATTCCTTATAGAGAATCTTATTTTGTCTTTGTTTCTTACATTTATTACGGCAATTGTTTGTGAAATGATGTTCATTCCCGTTTTACGTCGCAACACATTGGGGTTGAATCCGGGGCCGTTGTCGCTCACCTTTATAACAGTGCAGTTGCTGTCGCGTGTCACGTTGATACACAGTCGCTTGTCGCCCTCCTTATTTCTTAGGCCGTGTTTTATTGCGTTTTCAGTCAATATCTGTATGAACATTGACGGAATCCTGACGCTGCTGGCATCCACATCGGGCGCAATGTCTATGTTGAAGTGGAAGTCGTCGCCCATTAGATAGCTTTCTACACGAATGTATTGTTGCACGAATTCCAGTTCCTTTTGCAGTTCTACACCCAAAGTGCTCGACATGTCGAGGTTGGCACGAATCAGTTGTGCCAGTTCGGTAAGCTCGTTGGTCTCCTTGGTGTCCGATTTTATGATTCTGTTGTTTAGCACATTGAACATGAAGTGGGGCGAGATGCGGTTGCGTACGTTGTCGAGCTTGAGGTTCATTATGCGCAGTTGTACCTTAAATCGTCGCTTGCGCAGATACAGATACCACATTATTAGCATGAACGCCAATGTTAGAGCTGCCGAAATAGCCAGGGTGCTTGTAAACTTCACGCGTTGTATTTCGGCGTTCTTGTGCTCCAGTATCAGTTCATGATGGAGCTGTAATGTGTCGGTGGTGAATCGCGACATGATTTCAGCCGAGCGCATGTTCGAGAGGTTATGCTCTATTGAGTCGTTATATTCTATTGACTCTTGCAGCAATGTATATGCCTTGCTGTAGTTGCCTGTGAGTTCGTAGTATTGGCGCTTGTATTTGTTGCGGATGTTCACCAGTGAGTATGGTATCAGCGACTCGTCTGCCTTGTTCACCATTATTCGTCTTGCTTCATCCATTTTGCCTGCCCTTACGGCAATGCCGAACCGTATGGTATAACAGTAATAGATGGATGTTTTGTCACCTTTTGAGTGGAAGTAGGGTTCTACCTCGTCAAGCATCTTGGTAGCCTCGTTCAGCCGGTTAAGGTTCAGGTATACGTCAGCTTGATTGAGCTTGCACAGATACATGTCGAACGTGCGCACCATACCGTGTTCTTCCAGCATCTTCTTCATGCGCATGAAGGTAAGCAGCGCATTCTTGTAGTCGCCTTGGAAGTAGTAGTAGTTGCCCAGATTATTGATATAATAAGCCTGCATCGAGGGCGACATTTCCTTGACGTGAGGTTCGGTCTGGTCGTTGTAGAACTTGGCTTTGCCGTAGTTGTGCAGCGTAACGTAAATCTGCGCCAGTCCCATGTACAGCGTTATGTTCTCCTTTTGTGGCAATTCGAGCGAGTCAACGAGAAAAAGCGCACGTCGATACCATTTTGCGGCGTTGGGCAGATCGTTGCAGAGCATGTAAGCGTCAGCCATGTTGGCGCATGTCTTTGGCAGGTTGTGCTTGCTGTCGCTGTTGAGCAACAGCTTGTATGTCTTGTTGTATAGTTCTACAATATGTCGTGGGTCGCGGTGTATGCTCATGTCGCGTGCTGCTTCACAAGCCTTGGCACCTGCCATAAGCGAGTTGAGTCGAGGTGATGCACAGGTTCCGTTTACTGCGTAAAAGCCATCATCCTGACGTGCCGCGAATGCTTTGACATTTTTAATCAGTGTGTCGGCGCGTTCGGGGTGGTCGGTCAGACTGTAGTACATAGCCATTCGCAGTTTATATTCATAATAAGTAATGCTGTCGTTAGCCTCGCGCATACCATGTTCGATAGCTTGCGGAGCCGACGGAGCCAGTGCCGCAATCGAGTCATCGAGCCATCGCATGCTGTCGTCGTATGCTGTGCCTTCGTTTCTTTGCTTTGATGTACAGGATTGTATGGCAATGGCAATAATCGCAAGGCATCCAATTAGTGTAATCTTAAGCAGTTTGTTTATATAACTGTTTGTTTTTGTTTTTTTAACATAAAGCTCTAAAGCAGCCAAAGGAGAATAAGAGAGGTTGGAACGTAAA
>OGKS01000079.1_pt1 | contig 47600 bp, 30 predicted proteins | sample 1572491 | NCBI WGS metagenome assembly OGKS01 (sample SAMEA2582153, study PRJEB24529) | metagenome | biome: Human gut stool | place: China | collected 2011
GGCCACACCGCCCGACGAACTATTTTTGAAAATTCGGGCTGTTGTTTGTTGGCGAGAAGTGCGTGACGATGTATCTTTGTCTCCCGATTTTTAATGACGAGAAGGAGATGATTTGCAAAAACTGCGGAACCGAATTTGAAGGTAACTTTTGTAACCATTGCGGTCAAAAATCCACGGTGGAGCGATTGACTTGGAGGAGTGTGTGGGACAATATTCTGCATGGTATTTTTCATGTCGACAATACCTTTGTTAAGACAACGCGCACGTTGGTCGTCCACCCCGATCGGCTGATAAGTGATTACTTCGCCGGACGTCGCAAAGGCTATATGGCTCCTATCCCGTTACTGGCGGTATGGTGTGTAATCCTTCTTTTCTTCGGACATATCGAGGGTGGGGCCGGGACTATTTCGACTATCGAGGGATCGGCTACTCACAATTGGATTGTCGAGCACTATACTTTACTCACTATCGTCACGGTTCCGTTCATGGTGTTGGCTGTCAAGATTGCCTTCCGCAAGGCCGGTGCTGCGCGGTACAATTGGGTAGAGTATCTGCTGGGTTGTTGTTACCTGTCTTGATGTCTTCGAATGTCTTCTCCAATTTTGCAACCTTCTTCTCGATGAAGTCCTGCAATTTCTCAGTAGCGTCAAAATGAATTGACTGAATCTTGATTTCCATAGTTACCTCCTTTTTTTGATTTTAAGGGTTATGCCCTGGGATGGGCTTTACTATAAACTTTCTTCAATTGTTCGAATGTGGTGTGTGTATAGATTTCCGTTGTCGACAGTTCGCTATGCCCGAGCAGCTTCTGCACGCTCTCAAGGTCGGCGCCGTTGTTGAGCATTGCCGTTGCGAAGCTGTGCCTTAGTACATGCGGTGAGCGTTTGGCAAGGCTGCCTATTGCCGAGAGTTGCATCACTACCAGCTTGCGCAGCTGTTCGTAAGTCATGCGTTGTCCGCGGTCGTTTAGTATTAGTGCCTTGTCCATCCGTTGCTGCCACTGTTCGTCGCGCTGCCTGATATATTCCTGCAGTTGGGCACGGAGTTCATCGCCGAAGGGTATGGCGCGTTGCTTGTTGCCCTTGCCCACTACTCTTATCTCACGCCTATCGAAGTCGACAGAACTGTCGTCGAGTCCGGTCAGTTCGGAGGCTCGCATTCCGGTTTCGTATAGTAGTATTAATATGGTACGCGCACGTGTACTTATATAGTCACTGCCCCACTCTGCCGAATCGAGCAACCTATCCATGTCGTCCTCGCGCACAAACTGCGGCAGATAGCGCGACCTTTTAGGTCCGCGCACCATGTGTGCCGGGTCGTGACTGACGAGTCCGTGCGACAGTGCAAACCTATACATCGACCTTACGGCACTTAGTCTTCGGCAGATTGATGTGGCTGAGTTGCCTCGCTCCATCATCATCTCCATCCACCCGCGTATGTCTTCGGTGTCGGCAGTGTCTACTGTCACATGTCCGTCGAGAGTGTCAAGATAGGCGACATACTGCTCAAGGTCGTGCTTATAGCTCGTCAACGTTTGCTCCGAGCGTCTGCGTTCAAAGCGCATGTAGTCCAAGAAATCGTAAATCTCCATATCGTTACACCTCATTTAGGTTTCGTCAACGAATGTACATATTTTATTTCATTCCGCCAAATTTTTATGCGTCTTTTTTCACAAGTGCTACAAAATTGCTGTTTAAGTATGAAAAAGACAACACCTGTTCCGACTACTGTACGTACATTATAAAAACACAATAATTGTAAACTAATACCTGTCAATCCAAATAAAAACGCTATCTTTGCATTATGAAATCTACGCTACGTGAAACTCATAATTTCGTAAACGCCTAAGATTCAAACAACTACTCTACAAATCAATTTAGGAACTAACATTATAACTTAAATCATACTAATTTACAAAATCCTAAAACTATGAGCAAATATCCAAAAATTGGAATTCGCCCCACCATCGACGGTCGTCAGGGTGGCGTACGCGAGAGTCTTGAAGAGAAGACAATGAACCTCGCAAAGTCTGTAGCCAAACTTATCAGCGAGAATCTGCGCAACGGTGACGGTTCGCCCGTTGAGTGCGTCATCTCCGACACCACCATCGGTCGTGTTGGCGAGAGCGCTGCCTGTGCCGAGAAGTTCGAGCGCGAGGGCGTAGGCTCTACCATCACCGTCACTTCATGCTGGTGCTATGGTGCCGAGACTATGGACATGAACCCGCACTGGCCGAAGGCTGTATGGGGATTCAATGGAACAGAGCGTCCGGGTGCTGTGTACCTTGCCGCCGTGCTCGCCGCACACGCCCAGAAGGGTCTGCCGGCTTTCGGCATCTACGGACACGACGTACAGGACCTCGAGGACGACTCAATACCTGCCGATGTTGCTGAAAAGATTCTGCGCTTTGCTCGTGCTGCTCAGGCAGTGGCTACAATGCGCGGCAAGTCATATCTGTCAATGGGTTCTGCATGTATGGGTATCGCCGGAAGTATCGTCAATCCCGACTTCTTCCAGGAGTATCTCGGCATGCGCAACGAGAGCGTTGACCTCACCGAAATCATCCGCCGCATGACCGAGGGCATCTACGACCCCGAGGAGTACAAGAAGGCTATGGCTTGGACCCGCGAGCACTGTATGTGCAACGAGGGCGAGGACATCGCCAACCGCCAGGGCAAGGCCAAGACACGCGAGGAGAAGGATGCCGACTGGGACTTCATCGTAAAGATGATGATTATCATGAAGGACCTCATGCACGGCAACCCACGCCTTGAGGAAATCGGATTCAAGGAAGAGGCCATCGGACACAACGCTATCGCAGGCGGTTTCCAGGGCCAGCGCCAGTGGACTGACTTCTATCCTAACGGCGACTATCCCGAGGCTCTTATGAATACTTCGTTCGACTGGAACGGACCACGCGAGGCTATCACTCTCGCTACTGAGAACGACGCAGGCAACGGTGTTGCAATGCTCTTCAACCACCTTCTAACTGGCCGTGCACAGATATTCTCTGACGTACGCACTTATTGGAGCCCCGAGGCTGTGAAGCGCGTCACTGGCAAGGAGCTCACTGGCCGTGCTGCCGGCGGTATCATCCACCTCATCAACTCTGGTGCCACCACTCTCGACGGCTCTGGTGCTGCTACCGACGCTGAGGGCAACCCGACAATGAAGCACTTCTGGGAATTGACCGAGGAGGATATCGACGCATGTCTGAAGGCTACCACTTGGTATCCTGCCAACCGCGACTACTTCCGTGGCGGCGGTTTCTCTTCTAACTTCCTCTCTAAGGGCGGCATGCCTGTCACAATGGTACGTCTGAACCACGTTAAGGGCCTTGGTCCGGTGCTTCAGCTGGCTGAGGGATGGACAGTAGAGATCGACCCCGAAATCCACAATATTCTCGACAAGCGTACCGACCCGACATGGCCTACCACATGGTTCGTGCCACGTCTGTGCGACAAACCCGCATTCAAGGACGTTTACTCAGTGATGAACAACTGGGGTGCCAACCACGGCGCTATCTCTTACGGCCACATCGGAGCCGACCTTATCACCATGTGCTCTATCCTGCGCATACCGGTTTGCATGCACAACGTTGAGGACGAGCAGATATTCCGTCCTGCCGCCTGGAACGCATTCGGCATGGACAAGGAGGGCGCCGACTTCCGCGCTTGCAAGAACTACGGACCGATTTATAAATAAAAAACAAAAGCCCCTCCCCCATCCCCTCCCCCGCAGGGAGGGGCGTGAATGGCTTTTACACATTATATATTATTATATAACAACAAAAATCTGAACGCCTCACCGACTCTTCTTCTCCACGCATTGACGGAATGGTCTGTATATTCTGAAGCTTAAGCAGACAGTACATACCACTCCCTCCCTACGGGGGAGGGCTGGGGTGGGGCTTATAACTACTATGACCAGAAGATTCATCCTAAACGAAGTATCATATTTTGGCCCTGGCGCACGTAAGGAATTACCGGGCGAAGTGCGCCGTCTCGGTCTCCACAAAGCATTGGTTTGCACCGATAAGGACCTCATCAAGTTTGGCGTTGCACAGAAAGTGCTCGACGTGCTCGACGAGGCTGGCATACCATACGAAGTGTTCAGCGAGATCAAGCAGAACCCGACAGTGAAGAACGTGAAGCTCGGACTTGAGGCATTCGCCAAGTCGGGAGCCGACTTCCTTCTCGCCATCGGTGGCGGTTCGAGCATCGACACATCAAAGGCTATCGGTATCATCACCAACAATCCCGAATTCGCCGATGTCGTTTCGCTCGAAGGCGTGGCTGACACCAAGCACAAGTCAGTGCCCATCATCGCCCTGCCTACTACAGCCGGAACAGCAGCCGAGGTGACTATCAACTACGTCATCACCGACGAGGAGAACGAGAAGAAGATGGTTTGTGTCGATCCTAACGACATCCCTGCCATCGCTATCGTCGATGCCGAACTGATGTACACTCTGCCCCGCTCGCTCACAGCAGCAACGGGTCTCGACGCTCTCACTCACGCTATCGAGGGCCTCATCACCAAGGGTGCTTGGGAGATGAGCGACATGTTCGAAATCAAGGCTATCGAGATGATTGCACGCCACTTGGAGACAGCTGTCAACGAGCCGTCTAATCCTGAGGCTCGCGACGGAATGGCTGTGGCTCAGTACATTGCTGGCATGGCTTTCTCTAACGTAGGTCTGGGTGCCGTTCACGGTATGGCACATCCGCTCGGTGCTATCTTCGACATTCCTCACGGCGTAGCCAACGCTCTGCTCCTGCCGATAGTAATGGAGTTCAACGCTCCTGCCGCTCTCGACAAGTATGTGACTATCGCCAAGGCTATGAACGCCTACCGCGAGGGCATGACTCGCGAAGAGGCTGCCACAGCTGCCGTTGACGCAGTGCGCCAGCTCAGCATCCGCGTAGGTATTCCGCAGCACCTCGCCGAACTCGGCATCAAAGAGGAAGACCTGCCGCGCCTCGCAAAGGCTGCCTTCGCCGACGTATGCACACCGGGCAATCCGCGTGATATAACAGAAGAGGACATTCTCGAACTTTACAAGAAAGCATTCTAATTGAGAGTTTCACATAGTTGAAAAAAACATGATACAGGATTATCAGATACAGGAATTTCTTCGCCAAGCTCATCGCGTTGGCGACGCAGGCTTGACACTTTGCTCAAGCGGTAACATTTCATGGCGCATCGGCGACGAGGCGCTCGTTTCAGGAACTGGCTCTTGGGTACCCACTCTTCCTAAGGAGAAGGTGTCTATCTGCCGCGTAGCCGATGGCGAAGTGCTCAACGGCGTAAAGCCCTCAATGGAGAGCGGTTTCCACCTCGGCGTATTGCGCGAGCGTCCCGACTGCGACGTAGTGCTCCACTTCCAGTCGAAGTATGCCACAGTTGTGTCGTGCATGGCTGAGACTCCGAAGGACTTCAACGTTACAGCCGAGGTACCGTGCCACGTAGGTCGTGAGATACCCGTTATCCCCTACTTCCGTCCCGGCTCACCCGAGTTGGCAGAGGCTGTAAAGGCAGCACTCAAGGACCACAACTCGGCTCTGATGCTCAAGCACGGCCAGGTGGTTTGCGGCAAAACATTCGACGAAGTGTTCGAGCGTGCCATGTTCTTCGAAATGGCATGCCGCATCATCGTTCTCAGCGGAGGCAAGTACAACACTCTCACAGCAGAGGAGATTGACGACCTCGAAGCATACGTGCTGGGAAAGAAGCAGAAGTAACATAAAACAGAAAGCCCCATTCGGCCCCACCCTCAGCCCCACCCCCAGCCCCTCCCCCGTAGGGAGGGGAGTGATATGATTTATTGATTAAGAGACGATAAACACAAGCAAATCTGTTTTTTTGTCAATCGTCGCATACTTTTTTCAATCGTTGCATACTACTCCCCTCCCTGCGGGGGAGGGGTCGGGGGTGGGGCTGAGGGTGGGGCCGAATGGGGCTTCTTACCCTAACAACAATGACCTATTTAGCTATCGACTTCGGCGGCGGCTCGGGCCGTGTCATTGCCGGAACTATAACCAATGAGGGCGGACGCAAGCAGCTCACCATGCAACTTGTTCACCGCTTTCAAAACCGACAGGTGCGCTTGGGCGAACATGTATACTGGGATTTCCCGGCTCTCTTCGAGGACATGAAGACCGGATTGCGCAAAGCCGCACAGCTGGGACTGGACGTGGCTGGCATCGCCGTGGACACATGGGGTGTCGACTTCGGACTCATCGACCGCCAAGGCAACCTCATCGGCAATCCTGTGTGCTACCGCGACGCGCGCACTCAGGGCATGGCTGAAGAATTCTTCAGCACCATCAACCCGACCGAGCACTATGCCGTCAACGGCACTCAGGTGATGGAGATTAACACTCTGTTCCAATTGCTCAGCATGAAGAAAGCCGACTCTCCGCAATTGCAGATAGCCGACCGCATGCTCTTCACACCCGACCTCTTCTCGTTCTTCCTTACGGGCGAGGCAAACACCGAATACACCATAGCCTCAACATCCGAAATGCTCAACGCCCAGACACGCTCATGGGACTGGCAGCTGATAGACCGTCTGGGTCTGCCACGCCACCTCTTCTGCCCTATCGTGATGCCTGGCACAGTGCGCGGACGTCTGCACCGCGACATTGCAGAGGAGACCGGACTGGGCGAAGTGGACGTTATTGCTGTCGGTTCGCACGACACAGCCAGTGCCGTTGCAGCCGTACCTGCCAAGGCCGACGAGCATCCTGTAGCCTTCATCAGCTCAGGCACATGGTCGCTGCTCGGCGTAGAGATTGACGCGCCGATACTCACCGAAGAGGCACGCAGCGCACAATTCACCAATGAGGGTGGCATAGGCGGCAAGATTACATTCCTGCAGAACATCACGGGACTGTGGTTCTTGCAGCGTCTGATGGCAGAATGGCGCGACGAGGGCGACGAACAGAAATACGACCCGCTGCTCGCAGCCGCCGACCGCTCGCCAATCAAGTCCATCATACCCGTCGACGCACCCGAATTCCAAAACCCCAAATCCATGCAGCAAGCCATTTGCGACTATTGCAAAAGCCACGGCATGGAGGTACCGCAGTCGAAGGGCGACACCACACGCGTAGTTCTGCAATCACTCGCAGCCAAATATGCCGAAGCCACACGCGCACTCAACGCCATGCTGCCCTCGCCTATCAAGACTCTGCACATCATCGGAGGCGGATCGCAAAACAAGCTTCTCAACCGACTCACACAAGAGGCTCTCGGCATACCTGTAGAGGCAGGACCTGTAGAGGCTACAGCCATCGGCAACATACTCACCCAGGCACTCGCCAAGGGCGAAGTGAGCGACATCAACGAGATGAGAAGCATCACGATAAACTAAAACAACCACCTATCTAATGAAACAATCTATCTTATCAAAGGACGGGGTGAGCTACGTCGTGCCCTTTGTGCTCATAACATCGTGCTTCGCACTGTGGGGCTTTGCCAATGATATCACCAACCCAATGGTCAAGGCATTCTCCAAGATATTCCGCATGTCTGCCACCGACGGCGCAATGGTGCAGGTGGCTTTCTATGGCGGCTACTTCGCCATGGCGTTCCCCGCAGCCATGTTCATACGCCGATTCAGCTACAAGGCTGGCGTGCTCGTAGGCCTGGGACTCTACGCTCTGGGCGCATTCCTGTTCTATCCCGCCAAGATGACGGGCGAGTACTATCCGTTCCTCGCCGCCTACTTCATACTCACGTGCGGACTCTCGTTTCTTGAGACATCGAGCAATCCCTACATCCTGTCGATGGGAACTGAAGAAACAGCCACCCGCCGACTCAACCTGGCACAGTCGTTCAATCCGATGGGTTCGCTTCTGGGCATGTACGTAGCGATGAATTTCATACAGGCCAAGCTCAATCCGCTCGACACCGCAACACGCGCCAATCTGTCGCCCGACGAGTTTGAGGCAGTGAAGGAGTACGACCTTTCGGTGCTCATAGGTCCATACCTCACCATCGGACTCGTAATCATTGCCATATTCGCCCTCATCCTGTTCTGGCCTATGCCTAAGAACGGCGACAAGAACAAGCAGATAAACTTCCTGCCCACACTGCGCCGTATCTTCACCATGCCACACTATCGCGAGGGCGTCATAGCCCAGTTCTTCTATGTAGGCGTGCAGATTATGTGCTGGACCTTCATCATCCAGTATGGTACACGCGTACTCATGGCTGAGGGAATGGGCGAACAGGCTGCCGAGGTTATGTCGCAGCAGTACAACATCATCGCAATGGTGATATTCTGCTGCTCACGATTCATCTGCACCTTCCTCCTGCGCTACGTCAACACCGGACAGCTGCTTATGCTTCTTGCCGTCGCCGGTGGCGCACTGGTAGTGGGAGTCATCACCCTGCAGAACATATACGGTCTCTACTGCCTCGTCGGCGTGAGTGCCTGTATGTCGCTCATGTTCCCCACCATCTACGGCATTGCGCTTACCGGGCTGGGCGACGACGCCAAGTTTGGTGCTGCCGGCCTCATCATGGCAATCCTCGGAGGTAGCGTGCTGCCCCCACTCCAGGCTTCGATCATCGACAAGGGCGAACTCTTCGGCATGCCAGCCGTCAACGTTTCGTTCATCCTGCCGTTCATCTGCTTCGTGGTGATAGCCATATACGGACAGCGCACGTATTTGCGCAGCAAGGGAAAACTCTAAGAATTGAGAATTGAAAATTGAAAGTTGAAAGTTATGATATGTTGTACAATTGATAGATTGTAGCAAAAGAACAGCTATCAAGCTAATCATAACTCTCAATTCTCAACTTTCAATTCTCAACTAAAATATAACATTATAAATAACAAATAATTCATTCTGATGAACAAATCCATTATTTCAGTAGCAGCCCTTTCGTGCCTCGCAGCCACAATGCAGGCACAGAAGAAGGCAGCAGCACAACGCCCCAACATTGTGTACATCATGTGCGACGACCATGCCTTCCAGTGCATCTCGGCCTATGGACACGCCATTGGCAAGCTCGCACCTACGCCCAACATCGACCGTATAGCCGAGCGCGGAATGCGTTTTGACAAGGCTTTCGTGGAGAACTCGCTTTCCACACCGTCGCGTGCATGTCTGATGACCGGACTTTACAGTCATCAGAATGGACAGCGCCAGCTGGGCGAGGGAATTGACACATCGCGCACTTTCTTCACCGAACTGCTGCAGGATGCCGGCTATCAGACTGCCATCATCGGCAAGTGGCATATGGGATGCGACCCTAAGGGATTCGACTATTACCATATCTACAACGACCAGGGCCAGTACTGGAACCCGCAGTATCGTGGCACCGATACCCCCGACGGCAAATACATCGTTGAGGAAGGCTACAGCACCGACCTCTCTACCGACCATGCCATCGACTTTATGGACCATCGCGACAAGTCGAAGCCTTTCTGCCTCATGCTGCACCACAAGGCTCCGCACCGCAACTGGCAGGCCAACATCAAGAACCTCGGAAAGTACGACAACGTGGAGTTCCCTATGCCAGAGACATTCTACGACGACTACGCCACACGCGGCGAGGCTGTGCGCACCCAGAAGATGAGCGTCACGAAGCACATGCGCTGGGAGCAGGACTTCAAGGTGCCCGAGATGCTCGACATGAACAACGAGGACAGCAAGGACTCTTACAACGCTCTCATGGGCGAAATCAACCGTATGACTCCGGCACAGCGCTCGGCTTGGGGACGCTACTACTTCCCACGCAACCGCAAACTGCTCGAAGCCAACCTCAAGGGCAAGGATCTCGACAACTGGAAGTATCAGGCTTACATTCGCGACTACATGTCGGTAATTGCAAGTGTTGACGAGAGCGTGGGCCGTGTGCTCGACTATCTTGACAAGAACGGACTCACCGACAACACCATCATCGTCTACACCTCCGACCAGGGATTCTACATGGGCGAGCACGGATGGTTTGACAAGCGATTCATGTACGAGGAGTCGCTGCGCACACCGCTCATCATCAGCTATCCTGGACATACCAAGCCGGGCAGCGTCTGCCACAAGCTGGTGCAGAACATCGACTATGCTCCGACGTTCCTCGAACTCGCCGGCGTGAAGAAGCCGCAGGAAATGGTAGGCCGTTCGCTTCTCCCCATATTCGACAACGGTGATGCCCAGAAGCAGTGGCGCTCAAGCATCTACTACCACTACTACGACTATCCTACCTACCACATGGTACGCAAGCACGACGGTGTACGCACCGACCGCTACAAGCTCATCCACTTCTATGGCAAGGGAGGACTCGACGCAGTGCCTGAGAACAAGTATCAGGGTATGGAGGGTACCGCAGAGAACGCTACACTCAAGTCGCTCATCAGCATCGGCTACTTCGAGCCGAAGGACAATGCTGTGAACTACAACGAGCTGTACGACCTGCAGAACGACCCGCACGAGCTCAACAATCTCTATGGCAAGCCCGGTTATGAAAAGATAACCAAGCAGCTGCAGAAGGAACTCGACGCTTATCGCAAGGCGCAGAAGGTTGACGAATACTAAGACTACAGAAAATAAAAAAATCAATTCTAAAGATTACAGAAGCGATTTTTTCATAGGAATATGACTATTTATAGGGAAGAGGGTGTGTCTTGACACACCCTCTTCTTTTTTATATACTTGTTTTTTATTCTCTCAATTATTTACAGCAGCTCTGGCAACTGGAACAGTTTGGTGCCGTTGCTGCCCTTGATGAGGATGTACTTGTCGTGCGGTTTGTCGGCAGCTATTGCCTCCTTCACCTTTTCCACATTGTCGAAAAGGCAGAAGCCGGACGGAGTGTCACATCCCTCAAACTCCGAACCTACGAGCCATACCTGGTCGAGCGTCATCTCTCGGAGCTGGTCGACAATGCGCTGATGCTCGTCGTGGCTCACTTCTCCCAATTCCTTCATATCACCTATAATCACCATTTTGCCTGTGGCTTCGATGTCGGCGAAGTTGCGCAGTGCGGCAGCCATGCTCGTCGGGTTGGCATTGTAGGCATCTACGATGAGTCGGTTGTCGGCAGTCTGCTCAAACTGCGAGCGATTGTTTGACGGCACATAGCTGCTCAGCGCCTGAACGATGCTGTCGGCAGGCACACCGAAGTACAAGCCTATGCTCACGGCAGCAAGCATATTGGTTATGTTGTACTCGCCAATCAGATGAGTCGGTGTAGCGTGCGGAGCACCAACGGCAGTGCCATCGTTGTGTCGCCAAGTGAAGTTGAGCATCGGCGAGCAGCTGTCTACGTGTCCGCTCACCCACAGTTGGTCGTCGTCCTTGCAGCCGTAGCGCACGAGGTTCAGCCCCTGTGCAATACCGTTGAGATAAGGATTCTCGCTGTCGATGAACACGCAGCTCTGCGGAGCCTTGCTGCCACACAGCATTTTTCCATTGTCAGTATTGTCGATTCCGTGGTTAGCACGCATGAAATCGTACAACTCGCCCTTAGTATGTATCACACCCTCAAACGAGCCGAAGCCCTGCAGATGTGCACGACCCACATTGGTGATGATGGCATAGTCGGGCTCTACCACGTCGACGAGAGCCTTGATGTCGCCAGGATGCGACGCACCCATCTCCACAACGGCAATCTCATGCTCCGGACGAAGGCGAAGCAAGGTCTTGGGCACGCCTATGTCGTTGTTGAAATTGCCCTGCGTGTACAGCACGTTATACTTCTGCTGCAGCACGGCAGCGGTGAGTTCCTTGGTCGTTGTCTTGCCGTTGGTGCCCGTGATGCCGATAATCGGCGTGGCGAGCGTGCGGCGATGGTATAGAGCAAGCTGCTTGAGCGTAGTCAGGCAGTCGTCGCACAGAATGTAGCGCGAGTCGCCCTCGGGGGCATACTCCGCCTCGTCAACTACGGCATAGGCACAACCCTTGTCGAGTGCCATGGCGGCAAACTTGTTGCCGTCGAACGATGCGCCCTTCAGCGCAAAGAACAACGAACCCTCGGGACAGTCGCGGCTGTCGGTGGTTACGACGGGGTGCTCGCTGAATATCTTATACAGTTCGGTGATTTCCATAATCATTCCTTGTTTTGTTATCGTAAATATCACAATGCCTTCACAGCCTGCTCCAGACGCTCCATGGCGTCCTGCAGCACGGCGCGGGGCGACGCAATGTTCATACGCATGAATCCGCGACCCTCCTCGCCAAACATCTCGCCGTCGTTGAGAGCCAGACGTGCGCCGTCAACAAAGAGACGGTTGAGCGCGTCGTGGTCGAGATTGAGGTCGCGACAGTTGAGCCAGATGAGGAACGAGGCTTGCGGACGCAGCGCCTTTATCTGCGGAATGCGTGTCTTGAGGAAGTTGTCAACGAAGTCGATGTTGGCCTCAACATACTCCAGCATCTGCTGGCGCCACTCCTCACCATTCTGGAATGCCGCAATAGTGGCAATGGGCGAGAAGATGGTAGGCTCGCTGAGTTCGTTGGCGTCGAGCCACTCGAAGAACGGGCGGCGCAACTCCTCGTTGGGCACAACACAGTAAGAGCTGACTATACCGGCAATGTTGAATGTCTTCGACGGTGCTCCGAATGTGATGCTGCACTGGGCTGCACGCTCCGAAACCGACGCAAACGGATGGTGCTTGAACCCCTTGTGAGCCATGTCGCAGTGTATCTCGTCCGAGATGACAATGATGCCGCGCTCCCAGCAGAAGTCGGCAAGGCGGCTGAGGGTGTCCACATCCCACACGATGCCAGCCGGATTGTGAGGATTGGCGAGTATCAGCACGCGGCACTTCTCGTCAGCCACCTTGGCAAGACCCTCGAAGTCCATCGAGTACGATCCGTCCTCATTCATGATGAGCGGATTCATCACCACCTGGCGCTTGTTGCCCAGCGGAGTGAGGCGGAACGGATGATATACCGGCGGCTGGATGATTACCTTCTCGTCGGGCTTGCAGAACACGTTGACAACGAAGCCTATGCCCTTGACGATGCCAGGAATGAATCGCATCCATTCGCTGTCGACATTCCACTGGTGGTGGTCGGCAATCCATCTGGTCACCGTAGGCCAGAAGTCGGCAGGCATATCGGTGTATCCGTAGAGCGAGTGGTCGAGTCGGCGGCGCAGTGCGTCGGTGATAAACTCAGGAGTCTCGAAGTTCATGTCTGCCACCCACATCGGCGTAAGGTCAGGTCGGCCGTAGCGTTCGTTGAGTACGTCAACAGCCAAAGCACCCGTGCCGTGGCGGTCGATGATTTTGTCGAAGTTGTATTTTGTAGACATATAAATATGTATGCGTGTTATTTTTATTACACTACAAAAGTACATTCTTATTGCTTATCTAATCGTCAATAACTTGTCATTATGTTTTACATTTAGCAACATTTGCACATAACTTGTTTTTTTTAACAGAAAAATTTTACATCACGAATGCAAATACCTAAGTAAAAACCGTAAATTTGCAGTTACTAAATACCACACTATGAATATAAAACATCTACTACGAATTGCAGCATTGGTGGCAGTATTGTTCAGTATTACAATACAAAATGCAAGTGCTGCCAACGACAATCTCACGCAATATGTCAACCAATATATTGGTACGGGTGGCCACGGCCATACCGTGATGGGTGCCAATGCTCCCTTCGGACTCGTCATCGTGGGCCCTACAGAGCCGCTGCGCGGATGGGACTGGACCTCGGGCTATCACTATAGCGACAACGAGATTATAGGCTTCGGCCACATGCACCTGTCGGGTACGGGCATAGGCTGCCTGGGCGACATAGCCCTGCTGCCAGTAAGCAATCCCGACCAGCGCTCCACTTTCTTCACCCACGACAACGAGCGCATGCATCCCGGCTACTACTCGCTGCGACTCACCGACCCCGACGTGCTCGTAGAGCTGACAGCCACCAAGCGCTGCGCCATGCACCGCTATACATTCGGCAAGGGAGCCAAGCAGCAGTTGGCACTCGACCTGTCACAGTGCATAGGATGGGACACTCCTACCGACTGTATGCTGTCGCAGGAGTCGCCCACACGACTCATAGGCTATCGCCGCTCTACGGGTTGGGCTAAGGACCGCCGTATATATTTCGCAATGGAATTTTCACGCCCCGTATACGTGGAGCGTTCCGATTCGATGTACCGTGCACTGCTGTCGTTCAACAGCCTCGACACACCACTGATTGTAAAGGTGTCGCTATCGCCCGTCGAGCCAGACAAAGCCAAAGCCAACATGCAATTCGAGATGCCCGGATGGGACTTCGACGCTGTGGTAAGCAAGGTGGACGACGAGTGGAACACCCAACTCTCTCGCATACAGATAGACACCAAGGACAACACCCGTCGCCGTATATTCTACACTGCCATGTATCACCTCATGACCTCGTGCATGACATTCAACGACTTCGACGGACAGTATCGCGGTGCCGACGGCAAGGTGCATCGTGGCGACTTCACCAACTACACCACCCTCTCGCTGTGGGACACCTACCGTGCCGCCCACCCACTCATGTCGTTCCTATTCCCCGACATGCAGCGCGACTTCGTACAGACATTCCTCAACATCTACCGCCAGCAGGGCCGTCTGCCCGTATGGCATCTGATGGGCAATGAGACCGACTGTATGATAGGCAATCCTGGAGCCATCGTGCTTGCCGACCTCACGCTGAAGGGATTTGCCAAGGGACACGAGAAGGAAGTGTTCGAGGCTCTCAAGACGACACAGAGCACCGACATACGCAGCCTTGACATTCTGAAGAAGTACGGCTATATACCCTGGGACAAGGTGCCCACCAACGAGACCGTTGCCAATGCGCTGGAATACTGCATTGCCGACGACGCTACAGCCAAGATAGCTGCCATGCTGGGCAAAGAAGCCGACCGCCAGTACTTCTACAACCGCTCACGATCGTACGCCAAATACTTCGACCCCGTTACGGGATTTATGCGCGCTATAGGCACCGACGGCAAGTTCCGCACGCCGTTCAACCCCTTCAACGCCGAGCACCGCGCCAACGACTACACCGAAGGCAACGCCTGGCAGTACACATTCCTCGTGCCGCACGACGTGCACGGACTCATCAAGCTGTTCGGTTCGGACAGCAAGTTCATGAGCAAGCTCGACTCGCTGTTCATCGCTGAGGGCGACGCCGGAGCCAACGCCTCGCCCGACATGTCGGGCATGACCGGACAGTATGCCCACGGCAACGAGCCGTCGCACCACGTGATATATATGTACAACTACGCCGGACGACCCGACAAGGCTGCTCCGCTACTGCGCAAGATGCTCACCGAGATGTATCACGACCAGCCCGACGGACTTTCGGGCAACGAGGACGTGGGTCAGATGTCGGCATGGTACATCACGTCGGCATTGGGTCTGTATCAGGTTGCCCCCGTAGGCGGACGCTACATCATCGGCTCGCCGCTGTTCAGCAAGGCAAAGGTCGATGTAGGCGGTGGCAAGACATTCACCGTCGTTGCACGCAACAACTCCGACCGCAACATCTACGTGCAGTCGGCACGCCTCAACGGACGCAGATACTACAAGTCGTACATCGACTTCAAGGACATAACACGTGGCGGAACACTCGAACTCACCATGGGCGCAAAGCCCTCGAAGTGGGGAACAAAGAGCGTAAACCGTCCGTAACAAAAAAAGCAATCATAAATCTAATTTCTACTGTTATGAATCTTCATTTAAGCTCACAGATTGTACTTAACAAAGTACCCGAGCAGTACTACCGCCCTCGTACGGCAGTTGAACGTTCGGAAATGACACGTTGCGAGAAAATCTTTACCGACATATACCCGAAGATAGAGGAGGGTGCCAAGGTAATAGCCGATGCCGTAGAGAAGGAAATAAAGCGCTCGAAGCAAGCCGGCAAGAAGTGTGTGCTGGCTCTCGGCACTGGTCTGTCGCTCACTCCTATCTATCAGGAACTGGCACGCCGCCACAAGGAGGAAGGACTGAGTTTTGACAATGTAGTGGTGTTCAACGCCTACGAATACTTCCCACTCAACGCCGACAGCAAGCACAGCGCCATCGGACAGTTGCGCGAGCGCCTGCTCGACCATATCGACATCAAGGAAGAGAACATACACACTCCCGACGGATACATTGCCCAGGACGACGTATATGAGCACTGCCGCACCTACGAACAGCTCATCGCTGCCGAGGGAGGCATCGACATTGCCATGCTCGGCATAGGCCGTATGGGCAACATCGCCTGTAACGAACCGGGTTCGCACATTTCTTCTGCAAGCCGCCTGATTCTGATCGACCAGATGTCGCGCGACGAGATGACCAACAGCTTCGGCACTCTTGAGCAGGTTCCGCCGTGCTCTATCACCATGGGCATCAGCACCCTGCTCTCTGCCCACAAGCTGTTCCTCACAGCATGGGGCGAGGAGAAGGCCGACATCGTACAGAAGATTATCGAGGGCGAGATTACCGACGCCATTCCTGCCACATTCGTACAGACACACAACGACGCCAAGCTCATCTGCGACCTCGCTGCCGCCAGCAAGCTGACACGTATCATCCACCCGTGGCTCGTCACCAACTGCGAGTGGAACGACAAGACTATACGCGCCGCTGTGGTTTGGCTCTGCCAGCTTCTTGGCAAACCTATCCTGAAGCTCACCAACAAGGACTACAACGAGAACGGACTGTCTGACCTGCTGGCACGCTTCGGCTCGGCTTACAACTGCAACATCAAGATTTTCAACGACCTGCAGCACACCATCACTGGATGGCCTGGTGGCAAGCCTAACGCCGACGACACCAACCGCCCGGAACGTGCCATGCCTGCTCAGAAGCGCGTGATAGTGTTCTCGCCCCACCCCGACGACGACGTAATATCAATGGGTGGCACCATACGCCGACTCGTTCAGCAGAACCACGACATCCATATCGCCTACGAGACATCGGGCAACATCGCTGTGGGCGACGAGGAGGTGACACGCTTCATGCACTTCGTCAACGGATTCAACCAGATTTTCTGCGACAGCAAGGACGAGGTGATAAAGAATATGTATGCCGACATCAAGCGATTCTTCAAGGAGAAGCGTGCATCGGACATGGACACTGCTGCCGTACGCAAGATTAAGGGTCTCATACGCCGAGGCGAGGCTCGCACAGCCTGCACCTACAACGGCATTCCACTCTCGCAGGTTCACTTCCTCGACCTTCCCTTCTACGAGTCGGGCAAGATTGAGAAGCTGCCTATGACCGAGAAGGACGTGGAGATAGTACGCGAACTGCTGCAGAAGGTAAAGCCTCATCAGATATACGTAGCCGGCGATCTTGCCGACCCGCACGGCACTCACCGCAAGTGTACCGACGCCGTACTGGCTGCGCTCGACCTTGAGAAGCAGGCTGGCGCCAAATGGATCAACGACTGCCGCGTATGGATGTATCGTGGAGCATGGGCTGAGTGGGAAATCGAGAACATCGAAATGTGCGTGCCTATGTCGCCTGAGGAGCTTCGTGCAAAACGCAACAGCATCCTGAAGCACTCTTCGCAGATGGAGAGCGCACCGTTCCTCGGCAACGACGAGCGCCTCTTCTGGCAGCGTGCTGAAGACCGCAACCACGCCACTGCCGAACTCTACCACAGCCTTGGATTGGCTTGCTACGAAGCAATGGAGGCTTTCGTACGATACAATCCGTAATTTAAAAGAGACAAGAGCAACACGCTCTACCCTTGTTTTTTGAACGACAATACAGACAATGATCGACAATAAGAGATGCAATATTATCAGTTGCACACTTGAATATTATAAAAATTGTCGAACATTGTCTGTATTGTCGTTAAATACAAAATTATCAAGCCTCTTGTCGTTAAATAAAAAAAGTATAAAGTCACTTGTCGTTAAATAAAAAATGTTTGTGTACCTTTGCACCCAGTATTAAGGATAATGAACAAATAAATCTTTTTTTAATCATGCTTGACTTACCCAAAGACCCGATGATGCTCTTCAGCGTCATCAATATGCGTCTGCGCGACATCTACCCGTCGCTCGACGCTCTGTGCGACGACCTCCACGTCGACAAGAAAGAAATTATCGACCGCCTGGCTACTGCAGGGTTCGAATACAACGAACAACAGAACAAATTCTGGTAATGACTTCACAATACAACAACCACTACCGCACGCTGCTATCCATTGGCATTCCTATCATGATAGGTCAGCTGGGAATGATAATTCTCAGTTTTGCCGACACTATGATGGTGGGCCACCATAGCACCAGCGAACTGGGTGCTGCCTCGTTCGTCAACAACATCATGAACCTCGTTATCATCACCGGTACGGGATTCTCCTACGGACTGACGCCTATCGTGGGCGGCCTGTTCGGACGCAAGCAACTGGCTGAAGCTGGTCAGGCTTTGCGCTGCTCCCTGCTCGCCAACACTCTGGCGACGGTGATAATGATGGCGGCTCTCATAGTGCTGTATTTCAATCTTGCCAACATCGGCCAACCCGACGAACTCCTACCCTACATGCGGCCCTACTATCTGGTGCTGCTGGCATCACTGCCCTTCGTCATGCTGTTCAATGCCTTCAAGCAATTCACCGACAGCATCACCGAGACGCGCACGTCGATGTGGATATTGTTGTCGGGCAATCTGCTCAACATCATCGGCAACTACATATTGATATACGGTAAGATGGGAATGCCCGAAATGGGAGTTGTAGGCGCCGGTGTGTCAACACTGGTTTCCCGTATAGTCATGGTGGGCATATTCCTCACAGTATTCCTCTGCAAACGCAGTATGCAACAATACCGTGAGGGATTCCTCAGCCTCGGATGGTCGCGCCAATTGGTGCGACGACTGAGCACGCTCGGCACTCCGATAGCTTTGGAAATGGGTATGGAGACAGCCTCGTTCTCACTGTCAATCATCATGGTGGGATGGCTTGGCACCATCGCTCTGGCTTCGCATCAGGTAATGTCTACCATATCGCAGTTTACGTTTATGGTGTATTACGGACTCGGTGCTGCCGTGGCTGTGCGCACAAGCTATTTCCACGGTCAGGGAGACACGACTAACACGCGCCACGTAGTAACCGCCGGACTGCGTCTTATGGTGCTGCTCGAAGTGCTGTTGGGAGGCATAATATTCCTCCTGCGCAAAGACATCGGCTCGTGGTTTACCGACTCGGCTGAGGTGTCGGCATCGGTGCTGTCGCTTATGCTGCCCTTCTTCATCTATCAGTTTGGCGACGGCTTGCAGATAAACTACGCCAACGCGCTGCGCGGCATAGCCGACGTGAAGCCGCTTATGGTGATTGCCTTCATAGCCTTCTTCGTCATCTCGCTGCCCGTAGGCTATCTGTGCGGATTCGTAATGGGCTACGGACTCGTTGGCGTATGGATGGCGTTCCCATTCGGACTGACGAGTGCCGGCATCATGATGTGGTGGAGGTTCAGAAAAATGATGGATATAATCAGTCGCGGCTGATTATATCCATATATTCTTTATAGGAAATGTATCGTCCGCCCATCGACTTGAGATGAGGCGTCTCAAACTGGCAGTCGATTATCGAGCCGCCATGCTCACGCATGAAGTCGGCAAGGTATATCAGTGCCAGCTTGCTGGCGTTAGGCACAAGCGAGAACATGCTCTCGCCGAAGAATGCGCGTCCAATTGTCACGCCATACAGTCCGCCTACCAGACGGTCGCCCTGCCACACCTCCACGCTCTGCGCAAAACCCTGTCGATGCAATTCGGTATAGGCACGGATAATGTCTTCGCCAAGCCATGCACCTTCGTGCACGTTGCGCCCGTCGGCAGCGGCACATCCGTTTATAACTCCGTCGAAACATTCGCCCATCGACACCTCAAACACTCCCTTGTTCATCAGCGTGCGCATAGAGTGCGACACGTGTATCTCGTCAGGAAAAATGACGAAGCGCCGCTGCGGACAATACCACAGCGGCTCCTTCTCGTCGCGAAACGAATACCACGGGAATATGCCGTGACTGTAAGCCAGCAGCAGGCGGTCGATACTAAGGTCGCCGCCCACGCACAGCAGTCCGTCGGGCTCCACATCGTCGGGACGCGGAAATATCAGTTCTTTACCTATTCTGTAAATCATTCTTTTTAGTTGACGAGTTATTTATAACCAACTGCCCATTGCTTTCGTCTACCGATACCTCTCCCCCCTTTTTCAGGCTTCCGAAGAGCAGCTCGCGCATAAGCAGCGGCTTGAGCATAGAGCCTATGACGCGGTCAATCTCGCGTGCTCCGTACTCGGGGGTGAAACCACGATTGAGCAGCAGCTGTCGGGCTGAGTCGGTGAGGTGCATCGTAACGTTCTTGGCTGTGAGCTTGAGTTGTAGCTTAGCAAGTTTCTTGTCGAGGATGAGCGACGCCATCTGTCGGGTCATGTCGCCAAACACAACGATGTCGTTAAGACGGTTGATAAACTCGGGCTTGAACGTCTTCTTCACCTGTGCGAGCATTGCCTCGCCTCGCGACACTCCACCCATGAATCCGATGCTTGCACGCGAGGCGTACTGGGCACCAGCGTTGGATGTCATTATTATTATGGTGCCACGCAAGTCGGCTCGCTGACCGTGGTTGTCGGTGAGCGTTGCGTAGTCCATCATCTGAAGGAAAATGTTGAATATGTCGGGATGCGCCTTCTCTATCTCATCGAACAGCAACACGCAGTTGGGCGACTTGCGCAGCGCAGCAGTCAATTGTCCGCCGTCCTCGTAGCCCACATAGCCTGCCGGAGCACCGATGAGCTTTGCCACAGCGTGCTTCTCGGCATATTCGCTCATGTCGAAACGCACCAGATTAACGCCCATGCAACGTGCCAGAGTGCGTGCCACCTCGGTCTTGCCCACACCCGTAGGACCAACGAACAGCAGCGACGCCATCGGTTTGTCGTCGTCGCCCAGTCCAGCTTTAGCCATCTGCACAGCTTCAACCACCTCGTTCACGGCACGGTCCTGCCCGAATATCTCCGAGCGCATGTCGTCAGCCAAAGTCTGCAGCGCCACATTGGTGGTGTCGCGCAGAGCGGCAGCGTCTATCTTGCACATCTTGGCAAGTATCTCGCCCATCAACCGGCGATCGACGGTCTGGCGCTTCTGAGTGGTGAGCGGATGGGTCTCGCGATAGGCTCCTGCCTCGTCGATGAGGTCGATGGCTTTGTCGGGCAGGAAGCGGTCGCTGATGTGGCGGGCAGTCTGGCGCACGGCAAACTCCATGGCACCCGTTGCGAACTTCACTCCGTGGAACTTCTCGTAGCCAGGACGCAAGCCTTCGAGTATGCGCACGGCGTCGTCGATAGACGGTTCGGCAATGTCAATTTGCTGGAATCGGCGCACCAGCGACTTCTGGCTTGCTATATAGCGGTTGTATTCGTCGTAAGTAGTGGAGCCGATGAAGCGTATCTCGCCGCTTTCGAGGTAGGGCTTGAGCATGTTGGAGGCATCGAGCGAAGCGTCGCCGCCCGAACGTCCTGCTCCAACCATGTTGTGTATCTCGTCTATGTAGAGTATGGCGTGACCTTCGGCGGTGAGTCCTTCCATCACCTGCTTGATGCGCTTCTCGAAGTCGCCGCGGAATTGTGCACCTGCTATCATCGTTCCCATGTCCATCATGTAAATGCGCGACTGCTTGAGGCGGTCGGGCACGTCGCCACGGGCAATGCGAGCTGCCAGTCCGTACACCAGCGCTGTCTTGCCGACACCTGCCTCGCCGACGTGCAGCGGATTGTTCTTGTCCTTACGACAGAGCACCTGTATGGTGCGCTCCAGTTCTGCCTCGCGTCCGATGAGCGGATTGTGCTGGGTGTAGGTGTCGGATATGCACGTCACAAACTCGCGCCATGCCTGACGGCGCGACTCGGTAGCCGTTTCCACTGCCTCACCATTGTCGATGGCTTCCTGCGCATCGTAGTAGCTCACGAGCGACGCCATGAAATCGCCTTGATTGTCGCCTATAAAGCGATTGAGTTCATAGGCAGCGCGCGACTCTTCGAGCATAAGCATGGCGGCTATGAGCTGTGGCACGTCGACAACGTCGATGTCGGCATACTGTGCCTGACGCACAGAGAGAGTCATCATCTCGGAGAATTGGTGCGAGCCTTCGATGGTGTAGTGCACGCCTTCGGGCACACGGTCAAGCGAGTCGAGATATTCACCTATGGCAGCCGAAAATTCCTCGGGGTCGACATTGATATCGAGCAAGGCGACCTGAAACGGCTCCTGACGGCTGACGGCAAGAAGCACGTGTTCGGGTGTCACAAACTCGTGGCGCCACGTGTCGCACGACTCTATTGCCATGCGCATGGCGGCTGATGTATTATTGCTATTTTTCAAAATTTGTAATCTTACGTATGGTCTTAAAAACGGTTGGCTTTAGGGTTTGCCCGGTGGTCTATTCGGGTTTGCATTCCAGTCGGAGGGGGAAGTTCTGCTCGCGCGCCATAATAGTGGCTTTGCGCACACGCGATGTGGCTATGTCGTAGCTGTATACACCCACTACGGCACTCCCACGCTCGTGCACGTCGAGCATGAGCGCCTCAGCCTCGGGCTGACTCTTATAGAATACTGTATTGAGGACATGAACGACAAACTCCATTGTGGTGAAGTCGTCGTTGTATATTATCACCTTGTAGCGACGCGGTTCGCGCAGGTCGGTATTGGTGCGATTGCGCACTGAAGTTTGTTGTTTTGCCATAATTGTACAAACTTACAAATAAAAATCTACAAAAAGAACAATATTATAGATAAAATGACGCAAATTTCCACAAAAAACGCTTGCTTGGTATCCATTTTTGGCATAACTTTGCAACCATACCTCTAAAACAACTAATTATTCATTAACAAAAACACAATTTGGTATGAAAAAGTTATTCTTAATGGCAGTAATGGCGCTTGCAACCGTATCGTCATTCGCACAGCACGCAGTTGGTACATTCACAATCCAGCCTAAGGTAGGTCTTAACTTGGCTAACGTAACTGATGGTGACGGCGACATCCGTGTAGGCGCAGTAGCAGGTGCAGAATTCGAATATCAGATTAGCGACATCTTCAGCCTCTCGGCTGGCGCTCTCTATTCTATGCAGGGTTGCAAGAACAACATCGAAGGCGTTGACGTTACCACTAAGCTCGACTACGTTAACGTTCCTATCCTTGCCAACGTTTACGTTACTAAGGGTCTTGCCGTTAAGCTCGGTATCCAGCCTGGCTTCAATGTAACACACAAGGCTTCTGCCGAGAAGGGTGGCACAAAGGTTTCTACCGATATTCCTGACGTTAATAGCGTTGACTTCTCTATCCCTGTAGGTCTCTCGTACGAAATCAACAACTTCGTTATCGACGCTCGCTACAACCTCGGCGTTAACAAGATTGCTGACGACGCTGACTCAAAGAACAGCGTATTCCAGTTCACACTGGGCTACAAGTTCGCTTTGTAATAACTCACAAACTATACAGAGGGTGTGCAAAAGTCTAAGCAGCACGCCCCGAAGGGGGCAGAAGCATTTAGCCCAGGGCATCGCCCTGGGTAAAATATAGCAACCAACATACGCCCTGTAAGGGCAAAAGCGTTAATAATCAATGCTTTTGCCCTTACAGGGCGTTTTGTTTTCATCAATTCCCAACACCCAGGGTGTTGCCCTGGGCTATGTGCTTATTGGGCTTTCAGCCCGTGTTGTTTGAGTTTTGACACACCATCATTGAGAGTTTTACTGTAATCATAACTCTCAACTCTAAACTCTCAACTTTCAACTTCCAACCCTCAACTCTCAACTATAAATCAAGGTTGGCTTTCGCCCTCAACGTACTCTTCGAGGAACATGTGCTCGCCGTCGAACACTGCGTAGGTGAACTGCGTGATCCAATCGCCCAGAATCATCATGCGCGACTTGCGCGAGAGGATGAGGTCGAGTTCGATGTGGCGGTGGCCATATATGAAATAGTCGACGTTGGGATGGGTCTTCATGTATTGCTTGGTGTAGAGCACGAGGTGCTCGCGCTGCTCGCCCATATAAGGCGGTTCCATTCCGTCGACACGCTTGAGGCGCGAGTTCTTAGCCCAAGTGAGTCCGAACCACATGCTCCAGCGCGGATGGAGCGTACTGAACAGTACCTGACAGAGGCGGTTGTGGAACACACGCTTTATGAACTTGAACTTGCGGTCGGGGTCGCCCAGTCCGTCGCCGTGCGCCAGATAGAACACCTTGTCGTATATCTCCACCGTCTCCGGACGCGTATGAATTATCACTCCGCACTCGTCGTGCAGATAGCCATACGACCAGATGTCGTGGTTGCCCGTGAAGTAGTGCACCTCAACGCCCATATCGGTAAGCTCCGACAGTTTGCCGAGGAAGCGCGTGTAGCCCTTGGGCACCGCATAACGCCACTCATACCAGAAGTCGAACATGTCGCCCAGCAGATATATGGCACGTGCCTTGGTCTTTATCGAGTCAAGAAAACGCACAAGCCGGCGCTCCTGAGTGCGGCTGTGTTCGATAGCCCACGACCCGAGGTGGGCGTCAGAAAGGAAATATACGTTCTTCATCCAAACAATTCAAAATCAGCGAAGCCAATCAATTCAAAATTGAACAATTCAAAATCGGCGAAGCCGACAATTCAACATTCAACACTCAACATTCAACATTCGATTAGTCGAGCCCTCTCGACTAATCGAAACCAAGCTCTACGCGTGCCTCTTCGGTCATCATGCTCTGGTCCCATTCGGGTTCGAACACGAGGTTGACGTTCGACGACTTAACGTGTTCGAGCGAGTCTACCTTCAGGCGCACGTCTTCGAGAATGAAGTCGGCAGCGGGGCACGACGGTGCAGTGAATGTCATGTCTATGTCAACATGTCCGTCGTCCTTGACGTCAATCTTATAGATGAGTCCAAGATCGTATATGTTGACGGGTATTTCTGGGTCGTAAACGGTCTTCAGTACATCAACGATGCGCTCCTCTATCTGAGTCTTTTCTTCCTGTGTCATTTGTATGTTTTATTGTTATGGTGATAGTCTCTTGCAAATTTAATTAAAAATTCTGTAATACGGGAAGAAATACAAAAAAAGTCCGGATGCCTCCGTTTATGTTCACACACAAACGGAAGATCCGGACTTCGAAGAATTAAAATTTACGAGTTGATTTGTCGTATTTCTTTACTCAGCAGTGCCTACGCAGATAGCAACGCGGTTGTCGTCGTTTGACGGGAACGGCTGCTCAACATCACCCTTGAATGTATAGCTGATGCGATGTGCCTGGATGCCATACTCCTTGGTGAGGATGTTGAATACAGAGAGTGCACGACGCTCTGAGATGCGCTTGTTGTAAGCTGCTGTACCAGTGTTCTTGTCGGCATAGCCTACGATGGTAAGCTTAGCGTCCTCATGATTCTTCATGAAGTCGGCAAGCTCCTTAATCTTGTCCTTGCCAGCCTGGTTTACTACAGAAGAGTTGATCTTGAAGTGGATATCGCGACGGATTTCCTCCTTCTCCTTCTTCACCTCTGGCTGAGGAGCTGGTGCAGGCTCAACATACTTGTTCTCTACAACCGGTGTCGGCTGAACGGGCTCCTGATAAGGATGGCTCTTCTTGCTCTTGCCGAGATTGATCTTTATACCGGCGAGACCGTTGAAGTACCAGTCGCAGTTGCCTGCCTTCTTTGAGTTGTACTTATCGGTGAGGACGTTGGCGTTAGCCTCGATGCCGAGCGAAACGGCGTCAGAAAGACGGAAGTCGAGTGCCAAGCCTGCCTTACCAATGGGGCGTACCTTGGTGCCATCCCAGAGATACTGCATCTTATAGCCACTTGCAGCTACGTTCTGAGCCTCGTCGTTGCTGAATGCGATGTTAGCGCCAGCGCCGATGAAGGCTGTAACGTTGAACACGCGGTGAGGGTTGTAGCCACAGAAAGCCTGCGAGAGGTTGAACATGAAGTCAACGGTAGGAGCTACGTACTTGTACTTGTAAACGATGTTACCGTTTGTTCCGTCACTAATCTTGCCGTTGAAGCCACCCTTGCTCTGCCATGCATTGACAGCAACGCGAGCGCCAAACCAAGGATTGAACTGATAGCCAAGACCGAACTGCACATTCGGAGAAATCAAGTCGCCGAACTTAGCCTCACCCAGAGTGTACTGAGCACCACCCTGAAGCTGCATAAATACATGCTTCTTAAAAACAGTGGTGTCACCATTAGCCTCAAGATAAGTGGCCTGTGCCATAGCTGTCGTACTCATTCCGAGCAAGGCAGCTGCCATAATAGTTTTTACTGCTTTCATTGTCTTTTATTTTAAAATTGTTGTTATTACTCATTGGGGGTGGGGGCGAGTACGCCCCCGCTTCCTGCTATCTCTTTACTACCTTCTTGCCGTTGACAATGTATATTCCCGGTGTTGTCATCTTGCTTACGCGGATGCCCTGGAGGGTGTAGATTTTCTTCTCCACGCTGTCACCGGTTGTGATACCGTTGATGCCTGTGGCGGTGTTGTCAACACTGAACGGGAATCGGTCTTCTTTATTCACGTAGCAATCAGATGCCTTGACAGAAGAAGGATCCTTCAAGTACTTGCCAAAATTGTAATCGCCGTATGTCGCATCCGGGATGACAAAGATATATATGCCAGCTTTCAGCTCGCCTTCAGCAATCGGCTTGTCAAATTCTATCTGATATGCCTCGGGGCTGTTAGGATCGGTTGGCATAGAAGCTACTTTCTTGAAATGACCGCGACGAATCACATCGCCCGAGAATTCCTTTACAAGGAGTATCTCCTTAGTCTCATCAACCATCAAGCCCTGCGGCTTATATGAATAGTTGTAATGAGCATTACCAATGGTAAAATTATTCAAGTCCACATCCTTAATCTTATCAGCAGTAGGATAATACAGGAATCCAGTGTAAGTGTAGTTGAATTCTGCTGACGGGGTTGGGTCTACAGAACCACCCTTCTTAACCTCAAACATCACCAGCATCTCATTGTTGACATATTTCGTGCCGTCAATGGTGTAGCTAACATAACCAGCAGGAATCAATATCTTATACTTGGCATCCTGCAAGTTGCCTACGTTGACAGTAAGAGCATTGCCCAAATTATCGTTGACACGGAGGTCAAGGCTTTGGATTGTGGTGCCTTGCTCTGTGCAGAGTTTTGCTTCCGTCTGGCTGTTTATGCTGATAGTTTTGGCATCAGTAAACGTGAGGGTCAGAGTGGTGTTAGTGTCAGTGACAGTTGCAGGTGACACAGTGCAGTTCATGTCGATGGCAGTAGGCTGCTCACTTGGCTTTGTCGTCTCAGTAAACGTGAACGCTCCAGAATATGTGTCATTGAAGACCGGTGCTGTGTCGTCATCATCGGTTGAAATGGTCATGTTTGAACGGTCAACCGACGCATAGGCGTTCTTTATTTCTCCCGACTTGTTGGTCTTGTAGTAGCCAAAGATGGAGAAGTAGCCAAACAGCTTATCGGCATTAACGCCAGCCACTGTCATCTTCGCAAGAGTCATTGTCTTGTTGTCGGCATTATCCTCAATACCTGCTGTAAACAGATACTTGCCGTTAGATGTCTTGAACAACATAGGTTCAACCACCTCGAAAGCTGTAGCTTTTGACTTATCGGCTGTAAGTCCAAGCTCATTATTCTTAGCTGTGACATACAGCAGAGAGCCTGTAGCGCCAACATTTGAAATGTAATACCAATTGCCTACTGACGGCATCTCCACATTAGTCTCGCTATAGAATGCGTCGATTGCCTTCTGCAATGTCTCGTCAGTCGGTATCTCTTCTGCTGTTGTCAGGGCAGTAAGATTAGTACGGCTTTCGCTGTTGGCGGCAGGATAACCCACGCCAGAATTCTTAAGCAATGCCTTAGCATTCTTCATTGTCTCCGAGTCTACAGGCACTGGCTTGTAGCCTACCTTATATGTTAGGGTGAATGCCGGATTGTATATCTTACCCAGCAGATTGTAAATGGTCTTCTCCGGAACCTTGATTGTGTAGATGCCCTTTTCGGAAATTCCCTGCGGAATGTCGAACGACAACTTGACAATCTCACCGTTGTCCTCACTTCTTGCGATTGTGACAGGAGCGAACTCCTCACCGTCCTTATACATTATTAACTCTGCCGAGAAATCCTTAAGGTTCTCGTGGAATGTCAACATTATTGGGCTTGTCAACTTCTCTATTTCTCCTTCCGTAGGATTCACACTTACATAATTGAGCGTGTTCTTAGGGGTGTTTACCACAATTGTGTAGGTGAGAGCCTTATTGCGATAACCTTCTGCATTTTGGAAATATCCTGCTGGAATATAGATGGTGTAAGTTCCGTCGGTTGTAATTGCCTCTGATGAAGACAACGTTACTTTGGAACCGCTTATACCAACACTCAGAGGATACGTCTTGCCGTTTCCGGTGATTGTAAGCGATTGACTCCCGACTTTTGTTACGCTTGAGTTGAAACTCAAAGACAAAGAGTTGAACGATGCAACAGAAAACTGAGAAGCATCGCATGACGGAGTAAGTACATTTATTGGTTCGGTATATGTAACGGTAATTGATTTTATCAAAGTGTGTTTGCCAGTATTCATGAAGCCTACATTTGTTATATTACCATTTCCGTTACAACTCCATATACCTTTGTCTTCATCCCAAGAACCGACATTTTGGTCAACAGGGCTCAAATCACCGAAGTTTTCTACCGAGAATGACACAACATTCAAAACGGTGCCATCAACGCCTTTCATAAACAATCGGCTACCACGGTTCATTTCCAAAAAGTAACTGCCATTCTGGGAAACATAGCGAACACCCAAATCCTGACCACCATAAGAAAATGATATGTTGGCCTTTTCCAATGAGTAAGTTTTATCGGTTACATCAGTATCATCACCAGTAGGAAGTCCGAGACTGGCAGGACGAGTAAAGTCCAAGGTCACAACCTTCTGCTTTTGACTAAAAACAGAAGTAGAGAGGAAAATCAGAAGAAATGATAATAGTAGTCTCATATAAATATTGTATAACTGTTTATTGTTTAATGCATAGTTCTGTCGATTTCCTCGTCAGCTGTCTTCACACACAATACCCATTGTCCGTCAATCTTAACGGGATTGAACATATAGGCTGTTTTGGCAGGTTCTTCTGTACCAGCCTGTTCTGCAGTAGCAAAAACAACTTCATATTTCACGTCGTTGCATCCTTCAAGTTGGAATGAATAGTACTTACGCTCATAGCTCAACACTGGAAACATGGTAAATTGGCGGCGGTATCTTTGTGCAGTCTCCGTGCTTAACGGCTTTACCTCCTTAGTGGAATCAGTATATTCACACAATGAAGCCAATACCTTGTCGATGTTCTTTGCCTTCAATGCCTCCATTGCATCATCGCACATTTTCAACATTATTGTAGTATCTTCATGGGTCAGCTGTGATCTAAACTCTGACACCTGTTCTGAACGCGACTGCTTGCGTGAGGAACAAGACGTAAAAGCAAGCAAAACAGCTAAAGCCAAAAATAAAGTTGTTCTTTTCATAACTTATAGTGTATTGTTATATTTATCAAGTTGCAATCTTGCAAAACTAACTTGATTTATTAAAAACTAAAAGAGGGTGTGCCTGCTCTATAGGCACACCCTCTACTTAGAGCATATTTATAGATATTATTCTACAAATTTAGCTTATTAGTGACCGATTGTGTTATCGATGTTGATAACAACATCAGTCTTAATCTGACCCCACTCATATGTGATAGTCACAGGAACCTTAACACTGAACTTCTTAACAACGTCGCCGTTGTTAGTGTAGTGGATAGTACCTAAGTTGTTGTTCAAGTAGCTATGAAGATCAGAGTTATAAGCAGAATTCTTATAGCTATCCAAATTGAATGTTGAGGTGAGGACACCGTTTCTAACAACATTGCCAGTAGCCGTCTTGCCATACAGACTGAGTTCGTTTGTTACAGAGCTCAACTTAACCCACTTGTCGCTGCCTTCAAACTGAAGCATAACATGATCGAATGTCAAATCAGCGCTAACTGCAGAAACTCCGTAGTAAGCCCAGAACCAGTAGTTGTCACCCCACATATTGCTCTGGTTTGCAACGCAGTCAGCCTCGGTTTCAGCAGTCTTCCATCCGCGCCAGTCGTACATCTTGATGCAGTCAAGCACCTTGATGTCGTTGCCGTCAGTGTTGGCGTCAACAGCAGGCTGAACAGACTTGAAGATGTTGATAGGACGATGCCAAGATGCGTAGAACTTATCCTCAGTTGTCTTTTCAACAACACCGCAAGAATTTGCAGTAGCTACACCGATATGTGCATGGAACTGCTCGTAAAGCGGTTCTATTCCCTTCTTGTAACCAACAGCGTTCAAAACTGCCTTTGTTGCGTCATTCTTCACAAGCTTAACCTCACCAGTAGCAGGATCGATTGTTGCAATCTTAACATAAGTACCCTTTACGTAAAGAGCAGTATTAGCGTATGCACCCTTAGTGATGTCAAGAGCACAAGTAGCCAAATGAGACTCAGCATCCTTGTAAGCGATAACGTCTGTAGGAACATACTTGCAGAATACCTGGTTGTATACTACGTCTGTTGCGCTTGACTGCGGAGTAAGAGTATATGTCTTGCCAGTGTACTCGTCCTTAACAGTGATTTCGCCAGGAACGAAGTAGTAGCTGTGCTTCGGAGCATTGAAGCTCTCAATGTTCTTGATAAGAGTAGAGCGTACGCTGCGGTTGATTGTAGCAAGGTAACCTCCGTTGAACGGGTTAACAGCATCAAACTGTACTACCTTACCATTGTCAAACCAATACATATCGTTCTTTTCGCCGAATGCGTAAGTATTGGTTACCTTGTTGTTAACCTTAGCAGTCAACTTAACATAGATGTACGGATACTTAGCAGACTTCTTATCCTTAGCATTGAAGCGAACCCATGTTGTGAATGTGTATGAGTCCTTGTGGTGAAGCTTAGCCTCAATTTCCTCAGCAGGAATTCTCCACATCCATGTGTGGTTAGTGTTACCCTCTGTGTTACCATAATAGAATACGGTACCCAAAGCAGCAGTATTGGCAGCCTGCTCACCCTTCTCCTTATAGTCAGCGAACTGATTCATCACCTGAGGAGTGCTCAAATCAGGCTCATACTGATAGTCAAATGTCTCCTTGGTCATGTCAAGATACTGAGTAAGCATAAGGTCGTTGAACTGAGGCCAAGTAGTCTTGAATACATCGTTGGCATCGCAAGGATCGAATGTAGTCTCCTGTACTGCCCACTTGTCGTTCTTGCCGTTTGTCTCAGCATACTTTGAAATGTAGAGAAGGATATAACCATCCAATACGACTTTATTCTCGTGGTTAGTTACAGTAACCTGTACCAACGGCATACGGCCTACAGAAGCGTTAGCAGCCTGACCGATAGCCAAGTTTTCCTTAACATTCTGAGCACGGAACTTACCGTCTGTGTCCTTAGCGTTGATCTTCTTCAAGAACATTGACTCAGAAGTCTCGTTGGTACCAAGCTTGTAGTTAACGATGTTGTAGTGGAATGTCAAGCCCCACTGAAGAGCATCCTTAGGAGAAACAGTGATAAACTCAGGAGTCTCGTTCTTCTTAAGGTTCTTTGACTTAACCAAGCGTACAGCTACATACTGGCTCAAATCAACACCAACTTCATCCTCAAAGTAGAGGCTCAAGGCAGCGCCATGCTCATCCTGAAGAGCTTTCTCCGGTGCATCCCATACGTGCTTCTTTACACCAGTGAAGTATGAGCAATCCTCGTCACCAGTACGAACACTCTCATTACCATTCTCGTCGATGCACTTAGCCTCCTGGCTCCAAACCATACCGTCGATAACAGTCTGCTCAGGCTGAACGAGAGCGTAATCAGCAACAACCTCTGTACCCTCGCTGTTCTTAACACGGAGAGCAACAGTATTAACGTCGTTTCTTGAGTCCTTTGTCGGATCCTCGTTTGTGAACTTGTCAGGATTCTCAATCTGCAAACCTGTAGTGAGGACACCAGTACCATTGTTCATAGAGAACAACTTCTTGCCACCTTCCTTACCAGGGAATGCATATGCCGGAGATGTAACAGCACCCAAAGCAGCTACAGCAGCACGTGTGTTGTAGATAGCAGTAGGATTAAGAACATTGTAGCCAGCAAGATCCTCCTCAGTTACAGCAGCATTCCAAGGACTTGCGTCATACTCTACAGCCCAAGCCGGACCGTAAACGAATGTCTTTGTATCTGCAACATAGTCCTGAACTGAAAGGTCCTTAACAACCTTATTCTGGAAGTTCTTGTCTGCAGTAGCGGCAACAGACTTCATTGTGTTACCGAACAACCAAGGATACTCGATAGTCTCGATACCGTCGAGATAGAGAGCTGGACGATATGAAAGGCTGCTCAGAGTACCAGACATTGAGATTACAACAGCCTTATTCTCGCCAGAACCACCCTCAACACCGAAGAGTGTAAGGGTCTTCTTGGCATCATCCTTAACGGCTGTGATAACGCCAGAACCGATGAAGCTGATGTTTGTAGACTCAACAAACACGCCATCCTTGTAGATGTCGAACTTACCAGTGGTTGCGTTAGGTACGTAGTACTTGCCATTCTCGCCAGAAGCAGTAGCATCCTGACCAGGCTGTCCCTGAGGACCAGCAGGACCCTGAGGACCCTGAGGACCGGCAGGACCAACAGGACCCTGTTCGCCATCCTTACCAAGAGCCTTGTACTCGGTCTTCTCACCATCCTTGTACCAGAAGCCGTCCTCACCGATTGTCCAAGAAACACCGTTCAGACCGTCAGCACCCTTCTCACCATTCTTGATGAGGAAATCAGTACCGTTGCTCAGTGTTACTTTAACACCGCCTTCTACAGAAGTGGTACCTGTGATAACGCCGCCCTTAGCGATCAAGTCATTGATCTCCTTGATTGCCTTAGCGTTCTTGTCGATCTGTTCCTGCAGGTTAGTGATGTCGTCATCGTAATCCTTACAAGAAACGAGCGTGCCAGTCGATGTCACTGTCAGTGCACCAAGAAGCAACGCGCTTAAAAATTTTTTATTCATACGACAAATGTTAAAAATTAATTATAATAATAAAATATTTATCTTCTATTGCTAAAGATTCTGTATTAAAAGTACTTTCTCGCAACCCTTTCAGGTCGTTTTGTCCAGCATTCGAGTAAAAACCTCCTGCTGGAATATATTTCTGTGCAAAAATAGAAAGAATTTCCGTACCACACAAATAAAATTGATTATTTTTTTGTTATTATCTCAAAAATGTCTGTTTTATATCAATTGGCTAAAAGCGTATAAAGGTATAGTTCCCAGACCGCCTTGTCGCTTCTAATGACAAAGATGGTCGTCTTAGGGTCAGGAGGGGTGAAATACTGTTCATAATTATTTGCTTTAGTTTAGAGAGTGCAAAGTTACGAAAAAATCGCTAACCGCGCAAACACAATGAAACAATATTCACAGCTGCAGCGTAGAAATGTGAAGAAAAGCACATATATTGTTGTTTTTTTTACTACACCGCTCACGTTTTCGAAGCAAAACACCGTCTATGTCAAAACTTTTTTGTTTATTTGCATAGACTAAGACAAACCATTTAAAATAATATACGACTATGGGAAAAGGAAAAAAGGGCGGCAAGCGCATGACCAAGAAACAGCTTGCCCCGAAACTTGAGGAACTCTTCACCTCCAATCCAGGCAAGACAATGTCGTTCAAGGAGATTTTCCGCACCCTGCATCTTGACACCCATCCGCTCAAGATGCTCGCCATCGACATAATGGAGGAGATGGCGTGGGACGACTTCATCACCAAGGTGAGCGACAACTCCTACCAGCTCAACATGAAGGGCCAGGTGCAGGAGGGTGTGTTCCAGCGTAAGACCAACGGCAAGAATAGCATAATGCCCGACGATTCGGACAAACCAATCTTCGTGGCAGAGCGCAACTCGATGTGGGCATTGACGGGCGACCGCGTGCGATTCGCATGTATGGCACGACGCAAGAACCATATCAAGGAGGCGCAGGTGATACAGATACTCGAACGTGCCAAGGATACGTTCGTCGGACGGCTGTCGTTCGACCACGACCTGTGCACTCTCATCTCGCCATCCAACGTGCTTGCCAACAGCATCATCATTCCGCGCCGCAAGCTGAAGGGCGGCAAGGACGGCGACAACGCTGTGGTACACATCGTGGAATGGCCCGACCAGGACCATCGCAACATGATTGGCGAGGTGGTGGACGTGCTGGGCAAGGCTGGCAACAACGACGTCGAGATGAACACTATCCTCGCGCAATACGGCTTGCCGTACAAGTATCCGAAGAACGTGGAGGAGGCTGCCGAGAAGATTTCGGCTGAGATAACACCCGAAGACTATGCCGAACGCGAGGACTTCCGCGACACTTTCACCTGCACAATCGACCCTAAGGACGCCAAGGACTTCGACGACGCCCTGTCTATAAAGAAGCTTAAGGACGGTCTTTGGGAGGTAGGCGTACACATAGCCGACGTGAGCCACTACGTCAAGGAGGGTTCGGTGATAGACAAGGAGGCTGTGAAGCGTGCCACGAGTATATATCTCGTCGACCGCACCATACCGATGTTGCCCGAACGTCTGTGCAACTTCATCTGCTCGTTGCGCCCCGACGAGGAGAAGTTAGCGTTCTCCGTCATCTTCAATCTCGACGACGACGCCAACGTAAAGAAGTACCGCATCGTACACACCGTGATAAAGTCGAACCGCCGCTACGCCTACGAAGAGGTGCAGCAGCTGCTTGAGGACAACGGCGTGGTGGACGGAACGGGCAATCCAGCTCCTCCTGCTCCTAAGGGCGGATACCGTGGCGAGAACGCTGACGCTCTCATCCAGCTCGACCGTCTGGCAAAGAAGTTGCGCGCGGCACGCTTCAAGAACGGAGCCGTGAAGTTCGACCGCGAGGAACTTCACTTCGATGTAGACGAGAACGGCAAGCCAACGCGCTGCTACTTCAAGCGCTCGAAGGATGCCAACAAACTCATCGAGGAGTTTATGTTGCTCGCCAACCGCACGGTGGCTGAGTCGGTAGGCAAGGTGGCGAAGGGCAAAAAGCCCAAGACCCTGCCCTATCGTGTACACGACAATCCCGACCCGACGAAGCTGGAGACACTGCGCGAGTTTGTAGTGAAGTTCGGATACAAGATGAAGACCGACGGCACTAAGGGCGCATTGGCGAAGTCGCTCAACACGCTTATGTCGGCTTGTGAGGGCAAGCGCGAGCAGAACCTCATACAGACCGTGGCTCTGCGTGCCATGATGAAGGCTAAGTACTCCATCCACAACATAGGTCACTTCGGTCTGGCGTTCGACTACTACACTCACTTCACGTCGCCCATCCGCCGCTATCCCGACACCATGGTGCACCGTCTCATCACACGCTATCAGCAGGGCGGACGTTCTGCCAACAAGGAGCACTACGAAGAGCTGTGCGAACACTCATCGGAGATGGAGCAGGTGGCAGCCAATGCCGAGCGCGACTCGATAAAGTACAAGGCTGTGGAGTTTATGTCGGAACGCATCGGCAATGTCTACGATGCTCACATCTCAGGCATCCAGTCGTACGGCATCTACTGCGAGATTGACGAGAACCACTGCGAGGGACTTGTCCCCATGCGCGATCTCGACGACGACTACTACGACTTCGACGAGCGCAACTACTGCCTCGTGGGTCGCCGACATCACCACAAGTACCAGCTGGGTGACCCAATAAAGATTAAGGTGGCGCAAGCCAATCTCGAAAAGAAACAGCTCGACTTCACGCTGGCAGAGTAGGGATTCAGTTGAGAGTTGAGAATTGAGAGTTGAAAGTTATGAATGGTATTGAAAATTCATAATTCAACAATTCATAAATCGCCGTAGGCGACCAATTCAAAACTCAAAAATCAAAAACTCAAAAATTGCGTAGCGAATACACAATATTTGCATTTCCAACCGCTCAAAACTGCGAGTTGAACGCACGAAGAAATCTTTTGCCCGAAATTCGTGAGTTTTGAGCGTGCAGCTTTATTTCGCTTATATCCAGCACGTTACGCAACAAATGGATATCAGTATGCAATTATCAGGAATGCAAAAGTAGTACTTTTCGTTGCAAATGTACTACTTTTGCATTCCATTTATAGCCCAATCGCATCCCAAATGTATTCGTTTTACCTTACAAATGTACTACATTTGGAAGACAAAGAAGGCTCATTTGACAAAAAACATGGTGACGAGCACTGCAAAACGCCACAAAAACGGCTCTTCAGATCTCCAGAATCAATTTTTCATTTGTAACACTTTTTTACCGTCGACACAATATTTGCACATATCTTTTATATAGCAAATTTGGATTAAGTAACAGTTCTGAATTATCTTTACATATAGTAGGAGAGGCTTGACAATCATGGCAGAGTAGAGGAACTTCTCTGTAACCGGCAAGGCGATTGCAAAAGATGTAAAGACTGGGAGAGGGGACGCCCTCGTCCCCGAAAGAATTAGGGGAATCGATCGCTTTGTCGGGGACGAGGGCGTCCCCGCTCCCGGCAATGATGAAACTGCTAAAACAATGATTAAATGTACTCATCCTAGTAATAGCTATGCTTATACAATATATGTAAGGATAAAAGTATTTGTAAATCAATGGTTTCTCAATGATTAAATGCCCTGCAATCCGCTCCTTAATAGAACAAAGAACTGGCATTTCGTGTTAATGCATGTTAATATATAAATTATTATATTCTAAATAAACAGAATAAAAAGGCAACGACAAAAGAAAACGGAAAAAATGTTTGTTGGTTTCAGAGCAAATGAGTACCTTTGCACCATGAAAGAAGTGTGTACGAATTCACCTTTCGTTTCGATATGCACTATAAAAAGACAAAACGGATTTCATCACTATTCGATGGAATCCGTCTTTTTTTGTTTATATCCGTAATCACAACACAACAACATAAAACACAAAAAGCAGTTAAGATTTCTCTTAACTGCTTTTTCGTCTGTGGTGCCACCAGGAATCGAACCGGGGACACAAGGATTTTCAGTCCTTTGCTCTACCAACTGAGCTATGGCACCAACTGCATTTCTGAATTGCGAGTGCAAAGGTAATACTTTTTGTTCACTCCCGCAACTTTTTATTCGATTTTTTATCAACAAACACTAAAATTTGTGCTATTTCACCCTATAATCCCCCATAACGTCATGACATTCCACATAAAATGCACTTCTTTGGAAAGATTTTACGAAAAAATTGCGTGTATATCAGAAAAAACCTGTACCTTTGCACTCGCTTTTGAGACATAAATGTCACAACCGAAGCAATCGGGATGTAGCGCAGTTGGTAGCGCACTACGTTCGGGACGTAGGGGTCGCAAGTTCGAATCTTGTCATCCCGACCCTAAAGACAGCTGAAACGACTTGTTTCAGCTGTCTTTTTTTTGCCCTTTACACTACTTTTAGTAACTTTGCAGTTATAGAAAAGCAACAATTCAATATAACCCGAGATACTAAAAACTTCAGCTTATGAACAAATCTTTAGCTTTCGCAGCAGCATCGCTTGCTGTCACCGCCACAGCCGCTGCAGCCCCCAACGACAACGCGAGCAGCGCACGTCGCCCCAACATCATCCTGTTTCTTGTCGACGACATGGGTTGGCAGGACACCTCACTACCCTTCTGGACCGAGCGTACACAATATAATAAGGTGTACGAGACGCCCAATATGGAACGTCTGGCACGCCAAGGCATGATGTTCACGCAGGCTTATGCCGCCAGCGTCAGCTCACCGTCGCGTTGCAGCCTCATCACGGGAGCCAACAACGCACGCCACCGTGTGACGAACTGGACACTGGAACGCGACAAGTCGGTAGACCTCCCGAGCGACGTGGTGGACTGTCCCGACTGGAACATCAACGGCGTGTCGCAGGTGGCAGGAACTCCACACACCTACGTGGGCACATCGTTCGTAGAACTGCTGCGCCACAGCGGCTATCACACCATACATTGCGGCAAGGCGCATTTCGGTGCTATGGACACTCCAGGCGAGAATCCTACACACTGGGGATTTGAAGTGAACATTGCCGGACATGCTGCCGGCGGACTCGCAACATACCTGAGCGAGCTCAACTACGGACACACCAAGGACGGCAAACCCACTTCGCTGATGTCCATACCGGGTCTGGAGAAGTACTGGGGAACCGGAACTTTCGTCACCGAAGCACTCACCAAGGAGGCAATTGGAGCACTTGACAAGGCAAAGAAGTACAACCAGCCCTTCTTTCTGTATATGTCACACTACGCCATACACATACCTATCGACCGCGACGAGCGCTTCTTCTCGAAGTATGTGCGCAAGGGCCTCAGCGACAAGGAGGCGGCTTACGCTTCGCTCATCGAGGGAATGGACAAGAGTCTGGGCGACCTTATGGACTGGGTGGAGCGCAACGGCGAGAAGGACAACACCATAATACTCTTCATGAGCGACAACGGCGGACTCGCAACCAACCCCACTTGGCGCGACGGCGAACTGTATCATCAGAACTATCCGCTATTAAGCGGCAAGTGCTCGCTATACGAGGGTGGCATACGCGAGCCTATGATAGTATCGTGGCCGGGCGTGACACGTGCCGGATCGAAGTGCGACAAGTACACGATGATTGAAGACTTCTACCCTACCATTCTCGAAATGGCTGGCGTAAACAAGTACAAGACCGTAGCGCCGGTAGACGGAAAGTCGTTCGTACCGATGCTGCGCGAGACGGGCGACACGTCGAAAGGGCGTGCACTTGTATGGAATTTCCCCAACGTATGGGGCAACAACGGACCCGGCATCAACCTCAACTGCGCCATACGCAAGGACGAGTGGAAGCTGATATACTACTACGACACGGGCCGCAAGGAACTCTTCAACATTCCTGCCGACATAAGCGAGCAGCACAATGTGGCTGCCGAACACAAGGACATCGTGAAGCGTCTGTCGCGCGAACTGGGCGAATATCTGCGCAATGTAGGTGCTCAGCGCCCAACGTTCAAAGCTGACGGAAAGCCATGTCCATGGCCCGATGAAGTATAAAACAGCACAATAAAAGACGTATAATGTTACGGTTTGCTTCTAAATGTCGAATAATTTTTATAATTTTGCACCCTCGATAGGATATAAATTATAAAAACACATGTCACAAGAAAGAGTAAACTTCGGAAGCAAACTGGGAATGATTCTCGCAACGGCGGGTTCGGCGGTAGGACTGGGCAACGTATGGCGTTTTCCATACATGACCGGCCAGAACGGCGGAGCCGCCTTTATACTTATATATATAGCGTGCGTGCTGGTGCTCGGCATACCCTGTATGATGAACGAATTCATCATCGGACGCCACGGAGCAGCCAATACTGGACGCGCATACGGCGAGATGGGCACTGCAAAGGCATGGCGGTTGGTGGGCTGCATGAGCGTGCTCACCGGATTTATCATCACGAGCTACTATGCAGTAGTGTCGGGATGGTGCCTGCAATACATCTTCGCCTCGGCATTCGGTGAGCTTAACGGCAATCCGCAGTACATCACCCAGTACTTCCAGGAATTCTCCGCTTCGCCCATACGTCCCGTATTCTGGACGGTGGCAATACTCGCACTGACCCACTTCGTTATAATACACGGTGTGCGCAGCGGCATAGAGCGTGCATCAAAGATGATGATGCCGACGCTGTTTGTGCTGCTCGTAGTGGTTGTAATAGGCTCGTGCATGCTGCCCGGAGCCGGTAAGGGTGTGGAATTCTTGTTTCGTCCCGACTTTTCAAAGATGGACTCAAGCGTATTTCTTGCCGCTATGGGCCAGTCGTTCTATTCGCTCAGCATCGGCATGGGCTGCATCTGCACCTTCGCAAGCTATTTTTCGCGTAAAGCCAACCTCATGAAGTCGGCTGTCAACATCGTTGCCATCGACTCACTCATAGCCATTCTGGCAGGATTGATGATATTCCCAGCCGCCTTCTCGGTTGGAATCAATCCCGACTCGGGTCCGTCGCTGATATTCATCACCCTCCCCAACGTATTCAAGGAAGCTTTTGCCACGATGCCTATTATAGGCTCAGTGATAGCCATCATATTCTACGTATTGCTGTCGCTGGCAGCACTGACATCGCTCATCTCGCTGCACGAGGTGTCGACAGCCTTCTTCTACGAAGAGCTGCACACCACACGCAAGAAGGCAGCAACGCTCGTCACGGTGTCGCTGTGCGTGCTCGGTGCCCTGTGCTCGCTCTCGATAGGCGGCAGAGACTGGCTCGTAATAGGAGGCAAGTCGCTGTTCGACCTCTTCGACTTTGTCACCGGACAGATAATGCTGCCCATTGCAGGCTTCCTGACATGTATATTCTTAGGATGGGTGGTGCCGCGCCAGACCGTCAAGGACGAGTTCACCAACTGGGGAACCCTGCGCTCTACGCTCTTCGGCGTGTACATACTGCTAATACGCTACGTATGCCCCGTGTGCATCGTAGCCATCTTCCTCAACCAATTCGGCATAATCTAACACCATGAGCAATAATTCAAGAGCAGGCTTCGCCACCAAGTTCGGGGCGGTGCTTGCAACGGCAGGCTCGGCAGTGGGCCTCGGCAACGTGTGGCGCTTCCCGTATATGACGGGCCACGACGGCGGCGCTGCGTTCATACTGGTATATATAATATGTGTACTCATGCTCGGCATTCCGGGCATGATAAGCGAGTTTATCATCGGCAGACACGCCGGATCGAACGCTGCACGAGCCTATCGCCGGTTGGCTTCGGGCAAGTGGTGGATGCTTGTGGGCGTGATGGGCGCCATCACCTCAATGATAATACTCGGATTTTATGCCGTCATAGCCGGATGGTGTCTGCAATATCTGTATGCGTCGCTTATGGGTGGCATCAGCGGCGACGCAGCCTACGTGGCTGAATACTTCAAGGAATTCACCACCGACCCGATCATGCCAGCCGTATGGACGGTTGCATTCATCGTGCTGACACACCTCGTTGTGGTGAAGGGCGTGCGTAGCGGCATTGAGAAAGTTTCCAACCTGCTCATGCCAACGCTGTTCATCCTGCTCATCATCATCGTCATTGCATCGTGCATGTTGCCCGGAGCGTGGCGCGGCGTTGACTTCCTGCTCAACCCCGACTTTTCGAAGATGAACCGCGACGTATTCCTCGATGCCCTGGGTCAGGCATTCTTCTCGCTGTCGCTGGGCACGGCGTGTCTGTGTACATACGCCTCCTACTTCAAGCGCAGCGCCAACCTCTCGAAGACGGCTTGTCAGATAGCACTGATAGACATGCTTGTGGCAATACTCGCCGGACTCATGATATTCCCTGCCGCCTTCTCAGTCGGCATCAACCCCGACTCAGGTCCGTCGCTGATATTCATCACCCTGCCCAACGTCTTCCACGAAGCGTTCGGCTCAATGCCCGTCATAGGCTACGTGATAAGCGTACTGTTCTACATGCTGCTGGCACTGGCTGCCCTCACGTCGACCATCTCCATGCACGAGATAGGCACCGCCTTTCTGTACGAGGAGCTGCACGTGTCGCGCCGAACGGGTGCCACTATCGAGACCGCAATATGTAGTGTGATAGGTATAATGTGTGCGCTGTCGTGCGGAGCGTCCGATGCGTTCGTGTTCTTCGGCAAGTCGCTGCTCGACTGCTGCGACTTCTTCACAGCACAGATACTCATGCCACTCGGCGCTTTCCTCACAAGTATACTATTAGGATGGATTGTTCCGCGCCGCCTGGTACACCGCGAGTTCACCAACAGCGGCACCGTGTCGCACCACGTATGGCGCATCTACCTTTTCGCCGTGCGCTTCGTGTGCCCAATATGCATCATCGCAGTGTTCCTGCATCAAGCAGGAGTGATATAAAACTTTTCCAGTTGAAAGTTGAGAGTTTAGAGTTGAGAGTTTTTCCAGTTGAGAGTTGAGAATTTAGAGTTGAGAGTTATGATATGCCTGTGAGAGTGGCTTGTAAATGACGACATCCACCATCTGGACATGCTCTTTGTCGCTCTTTTGCTTCTATATGTAGAATAATTATATTAGATGATAAACAAAAGAAGTCAAAAATAGGAAACATATTGACTAATCTAAGAAAGAGAAATCTGATAGAAAATGAAACTATGGGTAATATTTCTAAATGGTCGCTCGTAAAGTCGGAAAAATAAGAGCGGTTTAAGAGCGGTTTAAGAGCGAAAAGTTAATGCGTTTGAATGAAAATCCTTGAAAATCAGTTATAATTCGCTCTTAAATTACTTGAAACTTTCGAATGATTTAAGAGCGATGTTACAAACAAATGTTTACAAGAAAAACGACTTAATTACAAGAAAATCACAAGAAAATGGACATACAAGGATACCAATAACGATTGCGATATAACGTTAGGTCGTGATCTCCACTTCTATCTCTGGTTGAGAGTTGAGAATTTAGAGTTGAGAGTTATGATATGCCCTAATCCTTGCCCTACTCACTCTGCCTTTATCTACAGTAGATTGAGTGGGTATAGCAGGGATGCTATACCCTCCTATAGGTTGTCATATTTATCATATTTTTGACTCCCTCGCGCTATTTACTGATAAACACCTGTATTAATCACTCCAAATGTCGGATGAGCCAAAAGTAATCATAACTCTCAACTCTCAATTTTCAACTCTCAACTAAAAAAGAAAAGCCTCGCAAATCTTTCGACTTGCGAGGCTTTTCTTTTGCGCTTCAAGATGGACTTGAACCAACGACCCCCTGATTAACAGTCAGGTGCTCTAACCAACTGAGCTATTGAAGCATTATATCTCTGCAATCTTGTTTTCTTGATTGCGGGTGCAAAGTTAGTGGTATTTTTCCTTTCCTCCAAACTTTTTGCAAGAAATTTTCGCAAATTATGTGATTTTTCTTTGTCAATACGTAAAATAAGGTACAAAACGAGTGTTTTGTGAGGTTAATGTATTACTTTTGCATCAGTCTATTGACATATACATATTATTAATAAAGCAACATTTCATAAACACAATATGCACTTACGCAAATACACCAAAACAATGCGCAGCCTGATGCTGATGGCACTCATGGCTGTGGCTATGCCAATACTGGCACAGAACACCAGCGACCACAACTTCCGCGTGGCAAAGAACCTTGACATTTTCAATGCCATCTACCGCAACCTCGACTTGATGTACGTCGACTCGCTCGACGCCGACAAGACCATCGGAACGGCTATACGCTCGATGATGCGCTCGCTCGACCCGTACACAGACTACTTCCCCGAGGACAAGGCGGCTGAATACAAGCAGATGATGACGGGCAAATATGCGGGCATCGGCTCGATAATAAGCTATAGCTTCACACGCAAGCGCGTCATCATAAACGAGCCTTACGAGGGTATGCCGGCTGCCGAAGCCGGACTGAAGAAGGGCGACATCATTCTGAGCATCGACGGCGAGTCGATGGCTGAGAAGAGCACTGCCTACGTAAGCGACCACCTGCGTGGCGAGCCTGGCACAACGATGGTGCTGAAGATTCAGCGTCCGTCGACGGGCAAGAAGATGACCGTCAAGGTGCAGCGTCGCGCCATACAGATGCCCTACCTGCCCTACTACGGTATGCAGAAGGACGGTATCGGATATATCAACTACAACCAATATGTAGAGAACAGCGCCAAGGACGTGCGCCGCGCATTTATCGACCTGAAGAAGCAGGGCATGAAGGGACTGGTGCTCGACCTGCGCAACAACGGTGGAGGCTCGGTGCAGGAAGCCCTGCAGATTCTGAACATGTTCCTACCGAAGGGCAAACATCTGCTCTCGATGAAGGGCAAGGTGAAGAACGCCAACAGCAGCTACAACACTACGGTAGAACCGATTGACACCGTTATGCCTATCGTGGTGCTCGTAAACGAGGCTACTGCCAGCGCCAGCGAGATAACGAGCGGAACGCTGCAGGACTACGACCGCGCCGTAATTATGGGTACACGCACCTACGGCAAGGGTCTGGTGCAGATACCTAACGTGTCGCTGCCATATAACGGAAAACTGAAGCTGACCACTGCAAAATACTACATTCCATCAGGCCGCTGCATCCAGGCTCTGCGCTACAAGCACACTGACAACGGATATGTAGCCGAGAACGTGCCCGACTCGCTCACCCATGAGTTTCGCACTGCTGCCGGACGCATAGTGCGCGACGGCGGTGGCATCAAGCCAGACATCGAGGTGAAGCCCGACTCGCTGCCCAACATCGCCTTCTATCTCTCGCGCGTAGACACTACCGACATTCTGCTCAACTACGAGATTGACTACATAGCCGCCCACCCCACCGTGGCAAGTCCTAAGGACTTCGAACTGTCGGATGCCGACTACGAGCAATTCAAGCAGCGTGTGATAAAGAGCGGTTTCACATACGACCAGGTGAGCGAGAAGATACTCAAGGAACTGGAGAATCTGGCTCGCTTCGAGGGCTACTACGACGACGCAAAACCTGAGTTTGAGGCGCTGCGCCAGAAGCTGAAGCACAACATAGCCAAAGACCTCGACTATCCGTACAACAAGCAGAAGATAAAAGAACTGATAGCCGCCGACCTCATGGCTGCATACTACTTCGAGAAGGGTTCGCTCGAAAACTCGCTGCGCAACGACAAGCAGTTTGCCGAAGCCGCACGTCTGCTCGGCAACGCCGAGGAATACCAAAAGCTGTTGCAACCGAAAAAATAGGAGGGTGTGTCAAAATAGAAGTTAAAGGAAGTTTGGGCTTCGCCCGAAGTTAACAGAAGTTAGCGGACATATGTATAATTTGCTGAAAACAAAGCATTTGTATGTTAACTTCCATCCATCGTAGATGGATTAACTTCTTCTTAAATTCCTATAACTCCCATTTTGACACACCCTCGTTGAGAGTTGAAAGTTGAGAGTTGAGAGTTATGATATGTATTGTTTTGTAATATTTTAGCTATATATAGCTTTAAAAGGTAATCATAACTTTCAACTCTCAATTCTCAACTCTCAACTAGATAAACTCTCAATTCTCAACTCTCAATTTTTCACTGCTTCTCACGCCATTCCGTAGGATTCGCTCCATATACCTTCTTGAAGCATTGTGAGAAGTAGCGTGGCGAATTGAATCCGTATTTGTATGCCACATTGGCTATCGTTGCCGTAGGATTATCACGCAGATAGTCGGCAGCACGTGAGAGGCGCTGCTTAATCAGATATTCATTTGGAGTCATGCTGGTAATAGCCTTGAACTTCGTGAAGAAACTCGTGTGGCCTATCAGCAACTGACGCGCCATATCGTCGACCGAGAAGTCGGAGTCGGCAATGTGCTCGTTGACAATTTCGTCGCAACGCTGCATGAATTCGCGGTCGAGCTTGTTGACAGCAAACTGCTGAGCATCAGCCATGCGCATATTGTCCTTAGCGAAGCGTTGCTGCAGAAGCGAGCGCATGCGCAGCAATGCCGCAACACGTGCAAGCAGCACCGAGGGATTGAACGGCTTAGCCACATAGTCGTCGGCACCGCAGCGCAGTCCCTCCACCTCATGCTCCGACGCACTCATGGCGGTGAGCAGAAGCACCAACGTGTGGCTCACAGATATGTCGTTCTTTATAGCCTTGCACATCTCCATACCATCCATAACGGGCATCATCACATCGCTCACCACAATGTCGGGCGACTCGGCACGCGTCATGTCGAGTCCCTCCTTGCCGTTGTGGGCAACGACGACATGATACAATGGCGAGAAGATGTCGCGCAGCGTGGCAAGCAACTCATTGTTGTCCTCTACCACCAGCACCTTCGCCATGCCTTCGGTTGCGACTGACTCTTCTATCACCTTTGGCTCATCAGCAGGAGCCTCAACCGTCTCTATCTCGTCAGCGGCAAACTGTGTGCTGTCCTTGCACAGCTGCACGACAAACACCGAACCATATCCTTCGGAACTGACAACATTGATAGTGCCATGATGACGCTCAACGATGTTCTTGACAAGCGCCAATCCGATTCCAGTGCCACGTGTAGCCACCGCCTTGGTCTGACCATTGTTGGCCTGATAGAAGCGGTCGAAGATGCGGTCGATGTCGGCAGAGGCAATGCCCACGCCATTGTCAATGACACGCAATAAGGCATGACGGTCGTCCTGGTCGAGCTGCACTTCGATAGTGCCCGTCTGAGGACTGACGTACTTGAAGGCGTTGGACACGAGATTGTAAACCACCTTCTGCATCTGACGCTGGTCGAACCAGCACTCTATGCGTGGCGACGTAGACGAGAACGTGAAGGTGATAGACTTGGTGCGCGCCATATCGTCAAACGCCATCGTGATGTCCTTGACAAACTCCACGAGGTCGTGCTTGCCCACACTCAGATGGGTATAGCCCTGCTCCATCTTGCGGAAGTCGAGCAATTCGTTGACGAGTTCGAGCATCATGCCTGCATTCTGATTGACACTCTTCAAGCTTCGGGCTATAGCGGTGCTCTTCTGTACATTCTGCATCACATAGTCGAGCTTGGCAATGATGAGCGTGAGCGGCGTGCGGAACTCGTGCGATATGCTCGTGAAGAACTGCAACTTAGCTTTGCTGAGAGCCTCCTCGTTCTGACGGTCTTTCTTCTCGATGGCGAGCGACGTCTCAAGCAGCAGCTGTGAGCGCTTGAAATAATAGAATGCACAAATAAGACTAAAGAATATGGCAATGTATATGATATATGCCAAGGTAGAGAGATAGAACGGCGGGCTTACCTTCAATTTCAGAGTCAACTTTTCCACGTCGCCTTCGGTCTGCCATGTAGATGGCTTCATTCGTACCTCAAGCGTATAGTTGCCGGCAGGCAGTTTCGGATAGGATATGCTGTGGCCAGTGGTGGTATACCATGTATTGTCGTAGCCACGCAATCGGTATTCGAAAAGCGGCTGGTTGAAGCTGCGTGTATAGTTGTCGGTGGCAAAGCCGAATGTGATATTGTTCTGATCGTGGTTGAGGTGTATCTCGTCGGTGAGATAGACTGCCTTGTCGAGAATGTCGGTGCCATCGCCAGGCAGACATTCCTTGCCATTGATGTAGAGACGCGAGAAATACAGACGGCCGTGCGTACGTGTAGCAAGCAGTCGGCTTACGTCCATAGCCACCATTCCATTAGTGCCACCCACCAATATGGTATTTCCGACTGCAAACAATCCGCAGCCACGATTGATGCCAATAAGGGGGAAGTCGTGCGAGAACTCGACATTACGGAAGGAGTCGTCGGTGGTATTGAGCACGCCAATGCCATGCTCGGTGCTATATATCAGCTGTTTGCCCACATTGGCAAAGGCATAGCAGAAGTTGCTCATAATGTCGCTGTTGTCGGTGTCGAACACCTGAAACGTATGTTTCTTCTCGTCGAGGCGGTATATTCCGCCGCCTACCGACGCTACATAGATGCGACCATTGCTGTCCTCGCGGATATCAGTGAATCCCACTTCGCCCAATCCTGCCTTGCCTGCCTCATAATAGCGCAGCACACGGCGCGACTGCACCGAAATCTTGTACAGTCCCGACCCATCTGCCGCCCACAGATAGCCACGACGGT
>OGKS01000089.1_pt1 | contig 44980 bp, 41 predicted proteins | sample 1572491 | NCBI WGS metagenome assembly OGKS01 (sample SAMEA2582153, study PRJEB24529) | metagenome | biome: Human gut stool | place: China | collected 2011
CCGCCGCAAACAAACTTTTCCGGACATTACCCGATCGTCACGACGATACCGCCCGAAAACCAGACGCCGGGCATCTCCAACCCGCCGAAATCAAAATAACGGGTATCGGTCATGTTCATCACGTCGAAATAGAGTTTCCACCCCTTCTTTTCCCACGACAGACGGCCGTCCAACAGGAAATAAGGCTTGAAGTCACGCACTTCGGTCATCATCTTGCCGTCGGGATCCAACATCAGGGAACCGTCCGCATTACGCAAATAATAGGTATAGCTGCCGTTGCGGTCATATACCGCACCGGTCAGCGTGAGCGAACAGTTGCGCAGGAAACGGAATTCGACCGTCGCCGCCGCTTTGTGCTTCATATAATCCAGCGCACTGGAAGTGATGACCCGATCGACTTTGCTCGTATGGATATAGCCGTATGAAACCGAAATCCGGTGCAGAAACCCGGTCGTCGTATAACCGCCCGAAACCTCCAGTCCATAGGTGTCGAGCTTGCTCTCCTGCTCGGAGTGCCACTTGCCCAGCTCCTCGCGCCAAACCCAGTCGATGATGTCGCGCCCCTGCCGGTAGTAAGTAAACAGCGAAGCATTCCACCCGCTGCGGGCGTAATCCGCCGCGAAACGATAGGTAATCGCATGTTCAGGCTTCAAATCCAGATTATTGAGCTGTGCAGGGGATGTGTAATAAAGATCGGTGAAGGTAGGCAGTCGCATCGACTGGGCCGCACCGACCTCGAGCCGCAGCCCACGCACCGGACGATAGCCTCCCGAAAGACTCCACAGGGCCGAAGTCCCATAAGGCGTGAAGCTCACCCCGGCCGAACCGGAAACGTCGAAACGCTCCCACTGTTTGACATGCCGCAGCCAGAGATTTCCCACGTGACGGTCCTTGGCATGGGTATATTTGCCGTGCGGAGTCGGAAGCGGCTCGCCGAGATTGGTGCTGTAAATGTGGTTGTAGGTGTAATCGCCTCCCAGGGAGGTCACACCGCCCTTCCACGTACAGTCGGCCCAGAACTCGGCTCCCGCATTGTCCGTATTGTGATGATTCATCGGCGTACCGCGCGTCCAGTCGTAACGGTCGAAATTCTTGCGGTAGCTGACCGACGAATTGAGCGTGAAACGCCCGACGGATTTCACCCATCGCAGCGAAGAGAGCACCGTCGAAGTATGCTCGAACTGATCGGGATTGTACGCGGCATAGAAACCGTTCGAACCGAACGACCGGTTCTGATAACCGGCCTGGAAATCGAAAAATCCGGCCTTTTCACTGTCGTAGTTCATCCGCAAGTAACCGTTGTAGTTCTCGAAATCGGTGTTGTGGATATACCCGTCGCTGCGACGGTACGACCCGGCGGCAAAAAGGGAAAAACGTCCCTTGGTCACGGCCCCCGAGAGATTGCCGTACGCATAGCCGTCGTCGCCGCCCGCCGCCTCGATGCGCAGATAGCGGGATTTGAGAGGCATCGTGCGGATATTCAGGGCCCCTGCATACGCACCGACGCCCGATACGCCGTCGATCAGATCGATTCCCGCGATGCAATCTATGTCGATCGGCAGCGAATGCGACTGATGACCCGTTCGGGCATCCGTAAAGTTAATACCGTTGAGCATGACCATCGTCTGGTCGAAGGAACCTCCCCGGATCATAATGTCCGCCTGCGTTCCCCTGCCGCTCCGTTCCCGAAGATCGATCGCAGGGCTCAAACGCAGCACAGACTCGAGGGTCTGGACCGGCGCCGAAGCACCCGCCTTTCGATCGAAAACGGAGGTGGACGACATCGTACTGCGCGTGGGGGTAGCTTTCACCCCCGTCACCTCGACCTTTTCGATCTCCAGCTCTCTGGCGATCGTAAGCGAATCGACGGTCTGCGCCTGCACGGGCGTCGTCGTGGACAGGAGAATGGTGGACATCGAAACAGAGAGGACTCCGATGGTAACCTGGCGCCGAAGGCTCGCGAAAGCGGCGTACCCCTTGCGACACCAGCGCCTGAAGCGCGGAGTACGCTTTGTTTGGATCTCTTTCATCCTGTAAAAATTAAAGTGATTAATAATATCGGCCTCGGTTCCTCTGCAGCGGAACTTCGGCCTGTCGGGGTGCAAAGATAATCCATTTGTCCGGACACACAAACGAAAAGGCCGGCCCTATGGCTGGCCGGCCTCTCTTTTCCATTCTATTTTTTATTACCACTCTTTCACCTTTTCGGATGCCTTATCGACCAATTCCCTGGTCTTGTCGAGCACTTTGCCTGCCTGCTCCTTGGCCTGTCCTTTCAGTTGCTGCGCCTGCTGGCGGGCGCTTTCCTTGACCTGGCCGGCTTTCGCTACGACCTGTTCTTTCACCTGACCGGCTTTCGCGGCCACATGCTCTTTCACATCCTGTACCGTATCGGACAGATCCGCCTTCAGACGCTCTTTGTCCGCATTCAATTTCTCATTCATACGAATAATTTTTTAGTCTATCTTTTTCTCTTTTTTATTGCCTACGGCAGCTACGATCCACAACAATACGATAGCACCGACTACCGAAGTGACGATACTGCCGATGGTTCCTACGGCGAAAAGTCCGAACAGCGAGAAGATCCAGCCGCCGAGCACCCCGCCGACGATGCCGACAACTAAATTGACGATCAGGCCGGACCCCCGCCCTTTCACGATCAGGTTGGCGAGCCATCCGGCAACCAAACCTATCAATAAATACCACAAGAAAAACATAATCGATAATTTTTTAAGTTCTTTCGATACTGCTTGTACAAAATCTCCGCCAAACCCGAAAAACGACCGGACTTTATCGCAACCGCCCCAACGCCACCTCCGGCCGGACAAAAATCAAGGGACCGCTCCGCAAACCGAACGGAAGATCCGGGAAACAGCTCAGGAATCCGACAGACGGGCAAGCTCACCACATTTGACTACCTCTCGCCTCCGAAATACCTAAAACGGGTGATTGCCCGCCCGTTTTACCCCCCCTACTTTTGCAAACGAATAAAACCAAAAGCCCATGATTAAAAATATCTGCACTGTCATCCTATTATTATTGTCCGTCCTGCCCGCAGCGGGACAAAACCGGGTAAAGGTCAAAATCTCGGGCAATGTCATCACCACAGACGGCGCTCCGGCCGAATACATCACGGTTTCGCTGAAAAATACGGTATTCGGCGGGATGTCCGACGGGGACGGCAATTTCGAATTTGCGGCTCCCCCGGGCGAATATACGATGGTCGTCCAATCCGTAACCGCCCACCGCAAGGAGTTTCCGGTCACCATCGAAACCGGTCGGGAAAACGTATTCCCGAACATCGAAGTCAAGGAAGATATCAACCAGTTGGAGGAGGTGGTCGTCACCGGACAGTTCTCGCCGCAATCCATGAAAAACTCCTTATATAAGGTACGGTCGGTAAACAGCGATCAGATCCGGCAAAAGGCACCCCTGGATGTACAGTCGCTTCTCAACACCGAAATCGGCATCCGCCTCTCGAACGACATGGCGCTCGGAGAAACGGACTTCGAGCTGATGGGTATGAGCGGCAACAACGTCAAAATCCTCATGGACGGTATTCCGATGATCGACCGAGGCTCGACCAAACAGAGCCTCAGCCAACTCGACGTAAACCGGATCGAACGGGTCGAAATCGTCGAAGGTCCGATGTCGGTAGTCTATGGCACGGATGCCCTTGCGGGAGTCATCAACATCATCACCAAAAAGGGACCGGGCTATTCCGGCGAAAGCACCTGGCGCGTGGGCGCCCGCATCCAGGAAGAAACGATGGGCAAGGAATACCAGTTCTTCAACGGCGAAGGTCTTCACAACGAAAGCTTAGTCATCGCCTTCAATCTTAAAAACGGACTCTACTTCAACGGCGGCTACACCCGCAACGACAACGGCGGCTGGCAGGGCGACCTGACCGGACGCGAAAAGCGCTGGCATCCCAAAGACCAGTCGCTGGCCAACGGTATGATAGGGTTCCAGCGACGCAACCTGAACGTCTGGTACCGGCTGGATTTCCTCGACGAGAAAATCTTCGGTCCTCTGAACGGTACCGCCATCGAACCGGAGAAGGTTTCCGACAAGGACTATCTGACCAAACGATACACCCATCAGTTACAGGCAGACTGGAGACTGGACAACCGGTTGAGCGTCAATCTCGCCCTCTCCTACCAGGACTACAAGCGCCGCACGCAGACCACCTGGACAGACCTCTCGACCGGAGAGAAATGGCTCTCGGCCGAAGATGCCAGTCAGGATGTCACCCAGTACAAAGCCTGGATCGCACGGGCGACGGCAACCTGGAATATCGGCCCGAAGATCAGCCTTCAGCCCGGTTTGGAATACCAATGGACCGAAGGCAAGGGCGGACGCATCGACGGCACCCCCACGATCTCCGATCTGGCATTCTTCATCTCGGCCGAATACAAACCCTGGAGCTGGATGAGCGTACGCCCCGGCGTTCGGGCTTTCCTGATGGCCGACTACGAAGCTCCTGTGGCCGTACCTTCGATTTTAACGAAGTTCGATCTGACACCCGATATGGACATCCGCCTCTCCTATGCCTACGGCTTCCGTACGCCGACCCTGCAGGAGCTCTACTTCTCGTTCCACAACGACAACCACGACATCGACGGCAACCCGGACCTGAAAGCCGAATATTCGAACAATGTCACGGGATCGTTCACCTACCGCATCCTGCATAACGCGCGGATCCGGCTCACCACCACGTTGAGCGGTTTCTACAACGTCTTCAAGGACAAGATCAGCCTGGCGCAGAACGTCGATATTCCCAACTACAACACCTACTACAACATCGGCCGCTACAAAACCCTGGGCGGGGCACTGGAAACCTCGCTGGCATGGGGCGGATTACGCGTGAACGTCAATGCTTCGCTGATCGGACGCTACAACAAATATGCCTCCGACGATAAAAGCCTGCCCCAGTTCCGCTATTCGCCCGAAGTGAGTACGACCATCAGTTACCATATCGCCAAGTCGGGAACGGACATCAGTTTCTTCTACAAATACACCGGCCAGCGCAAGGAGTACTATTACCACGAATACACGACCCCGGACAACAAGAAAGAGAGCGAAATTTACCTGAGGGGACTCCCCTCCTACCACTACGGGGACATCACCGTCACGCAGAAGCTGACCTCGTTCCTGAGCCTGAACGTAGGTGTCAAAAACCTCTTCAACCTGACCGACATACGCACGATCGTAGAATCCGCGAACGACACCCCTTCGGTCAGCTATCTCGGCTGCGGACGCAGCTACTTCATCGGACTGAACTTGATGCTGAACGGAAAATTCAAAAAATAACAAATTCAATATTAACTAATTAAAACCATTCTATGAAAAGATTACTTTACTTACTGTCAGCCTGTCTGATGACCTTCGGATTCTCGGCATGCAACGACGATGACGACAACCTGAAGTTGCAGGACATTTCGGTCGAATTCGCCGTATCGGAAGCCGGCATGGACGGCGAAACCGTCAGCCTCGGCCTGAAACTCAGCCGCGCTACGACCGAGAGCTTGGACGTAACGATGGAAATGACCTCTTCGGACGTATCCGACGCGGACATCACGACGACCCCGGCCATGACCGACGGCAAGATCACGGTCAATATTCCGGCCGGACAGTCCACGGGCACTTTCACCGTAGCCAAAGCGACGGGTAAAAACCCCGAGGGAACGGCGAAATTCCAGATTCTCTCCCTCTCGCTGACCGAAGGCTACAAGATCGGCACGACCAAGGAGATGACCCTCTCGTTCACTCCGATCGTCTCCACGGGCGGCACGATGACGCTCGAAGGGAAAGTCGGTGACCAGAACTACGCCAACATGGTCTATGTCGATCTGAGTAATAACAGCCAGATGCAGATCGACCGCAAGAGCTGGAACCTGGGCTTCTACTGCGGCGATGAGTTCCGCGTGGTACTCAACTCTTCATACGCAACGGTAGCGGCCGCTTCCGAGAAAACGGACTTCGCAGCCGTAACCCTCGAAGATGCGCAGAGCGCACCCAACATCGCCGCAGGCAGCATGTCCGAAGACTTCAAGGCGGAATGGATCGACGACGTCACGGGCGACCTGTCGAAGACCGCATTCGGCGAAATATCGGCTACGGATGCGAACAACAAGGTATTTTTCGTGGCCTCGGCCGACAACAAGACCAATACCGACGGTACGGAAAACCGGAGCCTCTGGTACAAAGTGAAAGTCACCCGCAGCGGCAACGGCTACAAGGTAGAGTACGGCAAGGTGGAAGATACGACCCCAAAAACCGTCGAAATCACGAAAGACCCGATTTACAGCTTCATCGGACTCTCGCTCGAAACCGGCGAACAGGTGCTCCAGCCCGCCAAGAGCAAATGGGACATCATGTGGGCCTACGCCGCCTCTTCGACCATGATGGCATCGGGACCGGTGATCTCGTTCACGCAGGATGTAATCACGATCAACAACCTGGGCGGCGCGGAAACAGCGATCGTCATGACGGACACCAAGTCGTATGCCGACTTCAAACGTGCGGACGTGGCATCTGCGGAGTTCCAGACGGAAGCGAACACGATCGGCACCAACTGGCGCACCCCCGCGATGCCGGGCGTGGAGAATCCGGGTGTCAAGGCAGACCGTTTCTTCGTCATCAAGGACTGTGCGGAAAACTACTACAAGCTCCGGTTCCTCAAATTCGGTTCGGGCGACGACGGTGAGCGCGGACGTCCGCAACTGGAGTACGAGTTGCTGAAATAGACGAAATGATGCGATCGGATTGGCTGGCAGCACCGGAACTACGGGACTGCCGGCCAAACCACGCAAAAAGAGTCCGTTTTCAAGATACGGCCCGTCCGGTATGGATCCGGACGCCGGCAATCCTCAAGAATCTTAACAATTTACACTTCGAATAATGGCAAAAAACAAGAAATGGATCCTCGCGGCCGTCGCCGTACTCGCAGTGGTCCTGTGCTGCTGGGCGGCGTGGAGCAAATGGGCATCCACGACCCGGATCGGACTGGTGAACTTCCAGAACTATCAGACGGCCAGCCTCGTCAAATCCAACGAAGACAACTTCATCGAATACGAAGAAATACCGCTCGACCGGCTCGACCGGCTCGGACGTTACGACCTGGTGCTGGGATTCGGCATGGGTCTGAAAATCACTGAAGAGCAGCGAGCGCAGATCCTCGCGGCAGCCGACGAAGGCACCCCTATCTACATTTACGCCGCCACCAATCCGGAAAACGACATCTGTAGCCTCGACAGCCTCACCAAGGCCGGAATCTCGGCCTACATCGGCAACGGCAACAAGCGGAATTACCGGAATATGGCCCGCTACGTCCGCCAGCATATCGACGCGAAGCGCCTCTTCGTCACACCGGCTGAAGAAGCTGTCGAGAGCGCTTCGGACGTGCTCTACCACTTGGACGAAGACCTCTCATTCAAAACCGTCGCGGACTATGAGAAATACCTCCGGGAACAGGGAATTTATCGGGAGAAAGCCCCCAAAATCGCAATCGTAGGCGGTCTGAACGACCCCTTCAGCGGCAACCGGGCCAACATCGACAGCCTGATCGTATCGCTGCAAAACGCAGGAATGAACGTCTATCCCGTTTCGTCGTACCGCCAGCGTCTGACGTTCCTGCGGGAAATCGGCCCCGACGCGGTCATCCACTTCGCGCACGGGCGCATGGTCATGGGCCAGGCCGACGCAGCCGTGGAGTGGCTGAAGGAGCGGAACATCCCGATCTTCTCGCCGCTCTCCATGCTGGAAACGCAGGAGGAGTGGGAAAGCGACCCGATGGGGATGTTCGGGGGATTCATGTCCCAGAGTATCGTCGTACCCGAACTGGACGGCGCGATCTACCCCTACGTGCTGAACGATCAGGAACTGGACGAAGAGGGAATCTACCTCTTCAAGGCCATTCCCGAACGGCTGAAGAATTTCACCCGGATCATCGGCAACTTCATCTCGCTGAAACGGAAGCCGAATGCTGAAAAGAAAGTAGCGATCTACTACTTCAAAGGCGCCGGACAATCCTCGCTGACGGCCCAGGGACTGGAAACGGTGCCGTCGCTCTATAATCTCCTGAAACGGCTCAAGGCCGAAGGCTACACGGTGAAAAACCTGCCTGCGACCGAAAAAGAGTTCGAAAAGCTGCTGATGACACAGGGTGCCGTATTGAGCACCTATGCCGAAGGAGCTTTCGACGACTTCCTGAAAAACGGCCGTCCGGCACTGGTCGGAAAGTCGGAATACGAATCCTGGGTGCAGGACGCCCTACCCGAAGAGCTCTATGCCGACGTCGTGCAACTGTACGGCGAAGCGCCGGGCCGCTACATGAGTACGGTCCGGGAGGGCGAACCGTGCCTGGCCGTAGCCCGCATCGATCTGGGCAACGTCGTGCTGCTGCCGCAGCCCATGGCCGCGGTCGGCGACGACGCCTTCGCCATCGTACACGGCGCCAAAACCGCTCCGCCCCACCCCTACATCGGCGCCTACCTCTGGGCGCAATACGGCTTCGGAGCCGACGCGATGATTCACTTCGGCACACACGGCAGCCTGGAGTTCACGCCCCGGAAACAGGTGGCGCTCTGCCGCTACGACTGGCCCGACCGTCTGGTGGGCACCATTCCCCACTTCTATTACTACACCATCGGCAACGTCGGCGAAAGCATGATGGCCAAACGCCGCTCGTACGCTACGACGATCTCCTACCTGACCCCGCCGTTCACGGAGAGCAAGACCCGGGGACAGTACAAGGAGCTGATGAACAAAATCGAAGCGTACTACAAGACCGACGAGGCCCGCCAGCCGGAGGTATCGATCGCCGTGAAAAAGATCGCCGTGAAGATGGGCCTGCACCGCGACCTGCGGCTGGACAGCCTGCTCACGCAGCCCTACACTGCCGAGGAGATCGCCCGCATCGAAAACTTCGCCGAGGAGATCGCCAACGAAAAGATGACCGGGCAGCTCTATACGACCGGCGTTCCCTACTCGCCGGAGAAGATCCGTTCGTCGGTAATGGCCATGAGCGCCGACCCGATCGCATACAGCGTAGCGGCCCTCGACCGCCAGCGCGGAAAGGTAACCGACACGCAGCTCAAGAGTCAGGCATTCTTCACGCAGCACTATCTGGAGCCGGCCAAACAACTGGTCCGCCAGGTACTCGGCGGACAGAAAGCCGACGACGCACTGGTCTGCCGCGTAGCGGGAATCACCCCGGAGAAGCTCGCCGAAGCGCACACGATCCTCACTCCGCCCCGGCGAGGTATGATGATGGGCCGCGCAGCTACTCCTACGGAATATACGGCCGATCAAAAACGCGAAGCGCAGGCCATCGCCGAAGTGGAGCGTACCGTGACGAATATCCAGAACTACAAACGGGCGCTGGAGGAGAGTCCGGAAATGGAGATGCGCTCGATTCTGAACGCTCTGGCGGGCGGATACGTCGCACCAACTTCGGGCGGCGATGCCGTGGCCAATCCGCAGGCGGTGCCTACGGGCCGCAACCTTTATGCTGTGAACGCAGAGACCACCCCGTCCGAACAGGCCTGGGCCAAGGGCAAGGAGCTGGCGGAGAATACGCTCGCACAATACAAGAAAACGCACGGCGACTATCCGCGCAAAGTCAGCTACACCTTCTGGAGTAGTGAATTTATCGAGAGCGAAGGTGCGACGATCGCCCAGGTGCTCTACATGCTGGGCGTAGAGCCGGTACGCGACGCCTACGGCCGCGTGTCCGACCTACAGCTGATCCCTTCCGAGCAGTTGGGCCGGCCCCGCGTGGACGTAATCGTGCAGACCTCGGGGCAGTTCCGCGACCTGGCGGCATCTCGCCTGGCACTGATTTCGCGGGCCGTCGAGATGGCGGCGGCAGCGACCGACGACCGGTACGGCAACCGCGTGGCGGAAAGCACGGTGGAGACCGAACGCCTGCTAGTCGAGCAGGGCGTATCCCCGAAAGACGCGCGTGAAATGTCCACGCAGCGGGTATTCGGAGGTGTGAACGGCATGTACGGAACCGGCATCCAGGACATGATCACCAGCGGCGACAAGTGGACCGACGAACAGGAGATCGCCGACGCCTACATCAACAACATGGGCGCCGTGTACGGCAGCGACGAAGAGTGGGGAGAGATGAAGGCCGGACTGCTGCGGGCCGTGCTCCACAACACGGACGCCGTCGTACAGCCCCGTCAGAGCAACACCTGGGGCGCGTTGAGCCTCGATCACGTCTATGAGTTCATGGGCGGGATGAACCTGGCCGTGCGCAATGTCACGGGCAAGGACCCCGACGCCTATTTCGCCGACTACCGCAACCGCAACAACGTCAAAATGCAGGAGCTCAAGGAGGCTATCGGCGTGGAATCCCGCGCCACGATCTTCAATCCGGAATACGTCAAGGAGGTGATGAAGGGCGGCGCATCGAGCGCATCGCAGATCACCGAGGTCGTGACCAACACCTACGGATGGAACGTCACCAAACCCGATGTCATCGACAAGGAGATGTGGGACCGGATCTACGACGTGTATGTCCAGGACAGCTACGGCCTGGGAACCGAACAGTTCTTCCGTCAGCAGAATCCGGCAGCCCTGCAGGAAATCACGGCCGTAATGCTGGAAACTGCCCGCAAGGGAATGTGGAAAGCCTCGGAGCAACAGCTCAACACACTGGCGAGCCTGCACACGGAGCTGGTCGAAGAGTTCGGCTCGACAGGCAGCGGATTCTCGGGCGGCAACGCCAAATTGCAGGAGTTCATCGCCGGACGGGTCGCTCCGCAGCATGCGGCGGCCTACAAACAGCAGATCCAGACCATGAAGACCGTACAAAGCCCGGATAACAAGAACGGGATGGTACTCAAGAAAGACGAAGTGTCCAGCGGTGAACAAGGTCGGAAAAACGCCCTGAACGGCGTATGGATCGCCGGCGGAGTACTGGTGTTGTTCGTCGTCCTGCTGCTGGTGCTCCGCAAAAAGAGAAAAGACAACTAATACGATACTATGCAACTAATCATCAGCGTACTCATCCTGTTCATCCTCATCAACTGCGTGCTCAAACTCAGTTTCTGGAGGATCTGGCAGGCCGCTCTGTTCGGAGCGGTGTGCGGCGCCTTCGTCATCGCGACCTACCCGTACGCCATTCTGCAATCGAAGACACAGTTGGCCGACTACCTGCAAAACACGACGGCTCTGCAAAATATGGCCGTTATCATCACGCTCGAATCGGTCGTCTGCTTCGCCTACTGCATCGCCGTGCTGCGGGGTTGGTTCGGACAACAGGAACGGTGGTGGGTGAAACCCCTGAAGTGGTACCCCAGCCTACTCGTCTTCCCCGTGCTGTTCTACCTGCAGACCGAATTGGTGTTCAGTTTTCCCGGAACGTCGTTCTCGGCGATCTCCTATGCGTTCGCCGCAGCCGTCGTCGTGCTGTTCCCGCTGCTCTGCCACCTTTTCCGGCTCCTGCTGCCGGAAAAGGAGATGCGGCTGGAGACGCACTTTCTGGTGAGTCTCTTCGTCTGCATCATCGGCCTGCTGACCACCGTCAACGGCAATGTAACCTATCCGGCGGTCGATGAGCCGACGAACTGGCGGGCACTGGGATTCGCCTTCGGACTGTTCCTGGTTCTCTTCGTGCTTGGGGCGCTCTGGAACCGCATCAAATGGATCGTCCTGCAAAAGCGAAACGCCCGCAAAAAACATTCGGCACAACCCCGAACCGTCATAAATTCCAAGAAATCGTAAAACAAATAAACTTATATGGAAACCATTTCACAAGTACTTTTCTGGGTGGCCAACAGCCTGCTTATCCCGGATATTCTGCTGCTGTTGCTGCTGTTCATCCGCGCCCTGCTGCTCGTGGGCGGCATCTACAACCAATACATGGCCAAACGCAAGAACGACAAGCGACTGAACGACCTGATCAAAAACCTGACACCGGACAAGGTGGACGACCTGCGCAAAGCGCTGCCCGCGAAAGACAACTCGCTCTACATCCGCTATCTGCGCGACCTGCTGACCAACCCGGCCAGCCAGGATTACGCAGACTACCTGATCTCGAATTTCGAGAACGACGCCGAGAAGGACGTGATCCTGTCCAAACTTCTCACCAAGATCGGCCCCGTACTGGGTCTGATCGGCACGCTGATCGCCATGAGCCCGGCGCTCGTGGGACTCTCGACGGGCGACATCGCAGGTATGTCCTACAATATGCAGGTCGTATTCGCCACGACGGTCGTGGGCCTCGTGATCAGCGGCGTGGGCCTGGTATCCCTGCAATTCAAGCAGCGCTGGTATGCCAAGGATGTCAATAACCTGGACTACGTATCACGGAAACTGATCGAAAAAAACACGGAAGCATGAAACCGACCCGCAGAAAAAGCAAGTTCGCCGTACAGGAAGACTCCGATCCGCTGAGCGTGGTGGTCAATCTGTTCGACGTGGCGATGGTCTTCGCCGTAGCGCTGATGGTCGCCATGGTAATGCATATGAACATGACCGAAGTATTCACGCAGGAAGACTTCACCGTAGTGAAAAACCCCGGCAAGGAAAATATGGAGATCATCATGAAGGAGGGAAACAAGATCAACAAATACACCCCCTCCGAACAGCAGGGTTCCGGTGCGAAGGGCAAGCGCGTCGGCATCGCCTACGAACTGGAAAACGGAGAAATCATTTATGTACCAGAATAATAAACAGAACGGAAAATGAAAAAGATCCTCGTATCGTTGATCTGCTGCCTGACCGCAACGCTCGGTTGGGCACAGGAGAAAAATGCCTACACGCTGTTCGACGCCCAGGGCAATCGGGTCGATTACACGCAGATGATGGACGTGCTCGAACGGCAGGATGTCGTATTCATCGGCGAAATCCACAACTGCCCCATCGCCCACTGGATGGAATACGAAATCGTCAAAGACCTTTACGACCGGCACGGCGACCGGCTGATGATCGGCGCCGAAATGTTCGAGCGGGACAATCAGCTGATCCTCGACGAATACCTGGCCGGAATGATTACCCCCGAACGGTTCAACGCCGAAGCCAAGCTCTGGCCCAACTACAAGACCGACTACTCTCCGATCGTCGAATTCGCCAAAGAGCACAAGATTCCCTTCGTCGCCACGAACGTAGCACGCCGCTACGCCAACATGGTCGCCAAAGGCGGATTCGAGGCGCTGGACGGGCTTTCGGACGAAGCGAAACGGTATGTCGCACCGCTGCCCCTGAATTATGTGCCCAACAAGAGCGTGGACGAATATTTCGGGGCCATGAAAATGCCCGGGATGAAACAGAGCGCCGCAGAAAACCTTTCGAAGGCACAGGCGGTCAAAGACGCTACGATGGCCTGGTCGATCGCCGAACGGATGCAGTCGAAACTCGTCCACATGAACGGCAACTTCCACTCGACGGACCACAGCGGCATCATCACCTACCTCAACCAGTACCGTCCCGGTCTGAAGATCGGCACGGTGGAGGTCATCCGGCAGGAAAATACCGACAAGCTCGATCCCGAAGCACTCGGTAAGGCCGATTTCTTCATCTGCGTACCCAAAGACATGACCTCGACGTTCTGATCGCAGACAAACGAAAAAAGAGGGGACGATACGGAAAATCGTCCCCTCTTTTTTTGTCGCGCCGGCCTTTTCGGATCGTCCGGACGCTATTTTATGCGAACAGGGCTTCCGTTTTGGCGATCACCTCCTCCGGGTCGGGATCGATCGGGAAAACATGATCGGGCTTCAGGTACCACAGCGTTTTATCCTCCTTGAAATGGAGTTCGCCGCCGCCCGTAATATTCAACATCACCACGGCATCTTTGGCGATCTTGCCCTCTTCTACGGCCTTGATGAGCGATGCGGTGGCGATGCCGGCCGCCGAATAGATATCGACGCCTTCCAACTCGAGGAACAGACGCCGCGCTTTGCGGGCGTGGGCATTGGTCAGCGCGAACATCTCGCCGTCGGTGACTTTCAGCGCATCGTAAAGACCGCCGGCAATACTATAAGGCGGTTTGCGGTTCGACAGCACCTTGGCGTCAATGATCTCCACATCGCGGCGGGCTTTGTCGTCGTCGTAATGGAGCATGTCGCGCGAATCCTCCCGCCAGGCGTTATACATCGGCACGAACGGCGCGTTCTGCGAAACCATCAGCTTCATCAGGTGATTGCCGAAACGGCCGTCCTCGATAAGGCGCATATTGGCTTCCCATGCGGCAATGGCACCCGTACCGCTGCCGACGGCCTGGAAATAGTAGTCGGGGATCCGACCGATAGTCGTCGCTGCCGACAGTACGGTAGTCGCCATACCGTCGCGGCGTGCCACGTTCTTCGCACCGCCCTCGGCATAAAACTTATCGCTCTTGAGTGCCAAGTTGCTCAAATGGATCGCATCGAAATAATCTCCGCCCTTCTCCGAACAGATCAGTTTCACGCAAGGATCCAACGGTCCGTCGAACCACAGGGCATCGAGGTTGTCGGCAGGCACCGACAAGAGCAGCGGAATCCGGTTGTCGGAGCAGACCTTGGCGAAGGCGCGGGCCGTATTGCCGGCCGACGCCACGACAAGCACCCGCTTCTCGTTCTCGTCGATACGGGCACAGACGCTGTAAGCCTCCGTTTCCTTGAACGAACAGGTAGTCATGTGCGCCCCGATAGCCGGGTAATAGCCGTTGAAGGTAATGTAGAGATTTTCCAGCCCGAGGTGCGCAGCCAACCCTTTACTTTTGTAGGTCACCGGAGCCTTCGAGTTTTCCAGCATTCGCCGAACAGGCAGCCAGTCGGCGAACTTGTAAAACCCGTATTCATCGGATTTGAGTTCGAGCTGCTTTTTTGCATAACGAGTACGGATCAACGAAGGACACTTGCACTGGGCATCGTCCAGCGTCCACCCTTCGTCCGGAAACTCCCGGCCGGTAGCGACACACTCCAGCGTGTAGGAAGTAGGGGTAAAATCTTTCATCTATTGCGGTTTAATGATTACGACATACGGGACTTGAAATCCTCGTAGCCGAATTCTCTGATTATTTCTATTGCTCCGTCGCGGCGCACGATGGCGATCGCAGGATGCGCCACGCCGTTGAACATCGTGGTCTTGACCATCGTATAGTGAATCATATCCTCGAACACGATGCGATCGCCGACCCGCAGATCGCGGTCGAAGATCCAATCCCCGTAGTAATCCCCGGCCAGACAACTGTTGCCGCCCATACGCCAACCCTTCTCTCCCGGTTCCGGATCGCGGGCCCCCAGGATCGCCGGTTTATAGGGCATCTCCAGGCAGTCGGGCATGTGGCAGGCGAACGACACGTCGAGCATCGCCGTACGCACGCCGCCGTTCTCAACGATGTCCTCCACGGTCGAAACCAGGTAACCCGTCCGCCAAGTGAAGGCGCTGCCGGGCTCCAGGATCAAGCGCAGGTTCGGATATTTCGCCTTGAACTCCTGCAAAATGCGGATCAGCTCGTCGCAATCGTAATCCTTGTGGGTCATAAGGTGTCCGCCGCCCATATTGAGCCATTTGATCCGGTCGAGGAAACGACCGAAACGCTTTTCGACGGCATCGAGCGCCAAGCGCAAATGTTCGGGGCGGGACTCGCACAGCACGTGGAAATGCAATCCTTCCACCCCGGCGGGCAGCTCCTTCAGCTCCCCGGCAGGAATACCCAGCCGCGAACCGGGCACGCAAGGGTTATAGAGATCGGTTTCTACCGGCGAATAGCCGGGGTTGATCCGCAGGCCGCACGAAATACCGCGCAGCAGGGCCATCTGTCCGAACCGTTCGAACTGCGCAACGGAATTGAAGGTGATGTGATCGCTGCAATCGAGAATCTCTTCGATATTCCGGTCGGTATATACCGGAGCGTACGTATGCGCCGGACGGCCGAACTCCTCGAAAACCAGCCTCGCCTCGGCCAGCGACGAAGCGGTGGCTCCGTCGGAATGTTGCGCAAGCTCCGGGAAAATACTCCACATGGCACAGGCCTTCAAAGCGACGATCACTTCGGCACCGCTCTCCCGGCGAACGCGGTCGATGACCGCCAAATTCCGATCGAGCAACTGCTCATCCAGCACAAAGCAGGGAGAAGGTAATTTTTGAAAATCGATCATGGATTTCCGATGCTGTTTCAAATTCACGCAAAAATAGAAAAAACCTCCCAACCGGGATTCAAAAATCCCGGCTATTTGGAATAAATAAGTATTTATACCTACCTCTTTTCACACCAATACAGACCGATAAAAAAGTCCGGACGGTACATACCATCCGGACTTTCAAACCAATTATCGAAACCCGATCAGACTTCCAGATCGACGTCGAATTTCTCGACCCAGGGCAATCCCTGCGGTCCCAGTTCGGCCAGGAACGGATCGGGATCGAACTCCTCGACGTTGAACACGCCCGCACCGCGCCAAAGCCCCTTGGCCCACATCGAAGCGCCCAGCGCCGCCGGAACGCCCGTAGTAAAGCTCACGGCCTGCGTACCGGTCTCCTGGAACGCCTTCTCGTGATCGCAGTTGTTGTAAATATAATACGTACGCTCCTTGCCGTCCTTGATACCCCGGATGCGGCAACCGATCGAAGTCTGGCCGTGATAGTTCGCACCCAGCGACTTGGGATCGGGCAGCACGGCCTTCAGGAACTGAATCGGCACGATCTCCACGCCGTTGTAAATGATCGGATCGATTCGGGCCATGCCGATATTCTGAATCACGCGCAGGTGAGTCAGGTACTCCTGTCCGAAAGTCATCCAGAAGCGGGCACGCTTGATCGTCGGATAGTTCTTTACCAGCGACTCCAGCTCCTCGTGGTAGATCACATAAGATTCGCGCTCGCCGATTTCAGGATAATGAAGCGGCTTGTGTATCTCGTGCGGTTCGGTCACCACCCACTTGCCGTTCTCGTAGTAACGGCCTTTTTGAGTCACCTCGCGGATATTGATTTCCGGGTTGAAATTCGTGGCGAAAGCCATGCCGTGATTGCCGGCGTTGCAGTCCACGATATCGAGGTAGTGAATCTCGTCGAAATGGTGTTTGGCGGCATAGGCGGTGAAAATAGCTGTCACTCCCGGATCGAAGCCGCAGCCCAGAATAGCCGTCAGCCCTTTCTCCTTGAAGCGCTCCTGATAGGCCCACTGCCACGAATACTCGAAATGCGCCTCGTCCTTGGGTTCGTAATTGGCCGTATCGAGGTAGTTCACCCCGCACTCCAGGCAGGCGTCCATGATGGTCAAATCCTGGTACGGCAGCGCCACATTCACCACGATATCAGGCTTGAAAGCCCGAAACAACTCGCACAAATCGGCTACATTGTCGGCATCGACCTGCGCGGTCTTCACCCGGTCCCCGCCGATTGCCGCAGCAATGGCATCACACTTCGCTTTCGTTCGGCTGGCCAGCATCACGTCCGAAAAAATCGGATTGGCAGCAATTTTCTGCGCCACGACGGTACCTACGCCTCCTGCGCCGATAATCAGAGCTTTACACATAAAATTTATCTTGTTTTAAGATGTACGATAATCAATATTCCGTACAAAAATATCGTTTTATTTTGGCAAAACAAAAATTTTCTATACATTTGCACCACCAAAACGGATAACTCCGGATTGGCGCGGATGATTCCGTAGCTCAGCTGGTAGAGCACAACACTTTTAATGTTGGGGTCCTGGGTTCGAGCCCCAGCGGGATCACGGAAAGGTGGCCGATAATCAATCGATTATCGGCCGCCTTTGTCTTTACCCTATCCTATCGAAATCTGCAGCCGAAAAAATCAGGCATTTTTCTTTCTCCAATTTTAATTCATTTTTACAAAGTCTGCATTTTGTTCAAAACAACGGTCAAAATGCAATTTCGCGTCATACCTCGATATTTTTATTGCTCCGCAACTCCGTCCATCGTAAATATATATTCAAATAAGATATAGAAAAAGTTCAATATCACACAAATAAAATTACCATTCTTCGATTTCGCAACTATTTTATCCGAAAATTATTTGTCTGATTCCCGGTAAAATGCTTATTTTTAATTAAGAAACACTCAACGGCTATGAAAAGATTCGTTTTATTATTTTTCGCTTTGCTCGGTTATTCGCTACATGCGACGGGTCAGGAACAACGTATCGCGGGATTCATCTATGCCACCGATCCGACGGAGGCAATACCTTTCGCTTCATTGTGGTTATACGATCCGGCGACCGGAGAGCCCGAATACGGGACGCTTACATCTGTCAACGGTTATTACGAGTTCGACGCCATTGCAACCAACCGGACCTACCGGCTCGAAATATCGGGTCCGGGCATCCAGCCGCAGACCCGGCAAATCGAGATAGCTTATGTGCCCGGCATAGAAGGACGGCGCTACTTTCATTTCCCTGTCATCCGCAGCCAGAAGGATCTCGCTACCGTACATCCCGTCGAAGTCTTCCTTCCCGAGCAGATTGCCCCCGATGCCCGGACGATCGAAGATTTTTACAGCCATATTCCGGGCATAACCTACGAAGATGGTTATCTGATCGACGAAAACGGTGCTACGGTATGTCTTATGTTCAACGGACTTATCCCAACAAATCCAAATGAATATGAGGTACTCATGAATGCATCGACTGCTCTCAACGTAACACGTATCGAATATTATCGGTTCGATTATGCGGAAACTCCCTATTATGACAGCGCCCTGAATTTCGTATTGAATCTGACGATCAACGTTCCTGATATTTCCGACCCCGATTGGGGGTTATAACTTTTTCCGCCCCGTCTTCACTCTATATTCTTCTCAAACTCCGCAACTATGAGACACCCCCCGACTTATCCCCGTTCTTCTTCTGATCATAGTGACGAGCCTGGCGACACCGCTCCAGGCGCAAATCGTCCTGAAAGGTAAAATTACCACCGAGAAAAACGAACCGGTCGCCTTCGCCCCGGTCATTCTCCAGCAACTGCCGGATACGACCCGCTACACGGAAGGCGTGATAACCGATATGGCCGGCAATTACCGGTTCGGAAAACACCGTGCGGGCCGCTACCTGCTATCGGTTCGGACAATCGGGTACAAGACTCTTTACGATACGGTGCTTCTTCGCAAACCTTCGATAGGCATGACGGAGGTCGTCCGGGATTACGTCCTGTCCGAAGATGTCGCAGAGATCGATGCGGTGGTCGTCACGGCCAACAACACAGCCAGCTATTTCGACCGGACGGTATATACCATCACCAATGAAGACCGGAAGGCGGCGGTCACGAGTCTCGATCTGACCAACAAGATTCCGCAGATCAGAATCAACCGCCAGACCAATCAAATCACCGCGTCCGATGGCAGTGTGACGGTCTTGGTAAACGGTATCGCCTCTTCGGAACAGGAATTGACGACTCTGCGGCCCGAAGATGTCCGAAAGATCGAATACTACGATCTGCCGCCCATCAAATTCGGCCTCAGCAACGGCAATAAAGTCATCAACATTATCACGAAAATTCGGGAAGACGGAATATACGGAAGTGTGGAGCTGAACCAACATCTGACTTCGCCCTGGTTGAACGATAGTTTTTTCCTGCAATACAACCGGGGACGGCATCAGTTGGCATTTACTGCAAACATAGGCTACGGATCATGGGATGATCAATATGCCTCGGATGAAATGGAATATACGCTCGACGGGGTGGATTTCCGGCAGGAGGAAGAACGGCAGAGTGAAAACAACTTCTTAAGTCCTCAATTTAGTCTCAAATACACGAATCAACTCCCCGGAAAATATGTATTTCAAGCCCGCTTTTTCCCAAGTTATGATAAGCATTCTCAACAGACCGATTCCCGGCTTGCCTTTATTCAGGATGGCATAGGTTCGGACCGTTACGGAGTGAAGGAAAGCGAGTCCCACTCATTCAATCCGACGCTCGACCTGTACTTCTGGAGGCAATTCCGCAACCGGCATGAACTAATGATAACACTTCGAGGCGATTACATAAATTCTGTTTCCGATACCTATAAGAACCAATACGCATTATCGGACGATACGCCTGTATTTGAAGATTTTCTTAATATGGACGGAGACGGCTATCAGATGAACGGCCAAGCTCTCTATACCAAGACTTTCGACAAGCTGACGCTTTCATTCGGAGATTATTTTTACTATGATATTAGCAAATATCGAATAGACAACACGTCGGGCTATTCCCGGGAAACTAACAGCATTCTGAAAAATTATTTTGCCGGAGAGATCACCGGAAAGATCGGGCCTCGGTTTACTTATCGTTTTTCTTTGGGAGTAACAGGGACACGAACAAAAACAAACGACAACGATATTTGGCAATGGGTCTTTGCGCCTCGGGTAGATATCGGTTATCGTATTTCACCCTCTTTTATGCTGAAAGCCGGATTCGTCCAAGCCAATATGCAGCCAGGACTGGGACAACTCAGCGAAGCCACTTCGTTTTATAATCAAAATATTATCGTACACGGGAATCCCGAGCTGGTCGGCGGCCGTGCGAACCAGACGACTTTCAATGTCGTATATCATAACAAATGGCTCAATATAAATGTTTCATACAGCTACTTATATTACAAGAATCCAATCGACTACTATTATCAGTATGAACAGCCGTATATCGCATACTCACCGATTAATGACAACTGGGCAGATGTGCACTCCGTACATTATGATTTGAGACTCAGCCCATTCAAAAACGACTTGCTGGCATTGAAATTAGGCGGAGGATTCAGTTATACAAAAGTCGATTCGAAAGTATTGGGGAGGGTGACTCATTTTCAGGCTCCGATGTACTATGAGCTGACTTTCAACTACAAAAACTTTTCCGCATATTATCAGGGTGCGATACCTTGTAAAGGATTGTCTATTCCGATGATATACGACAGTGAATTATCCTCTGCGATAGGTGTGAGATATAAATACAAAGACTGGGCATTTCAACTCTCCTGCGACAATTTCCTCACCAATCCGGAAAGCCATTACCATTCCATCGAGAACAGTATCGTCAGAACACAAGGGACTTCTTATGTAAAAAATGCCTGGAACAGAGTAATGTTGAAAATCAACTTCCGTTTCGGAAAAGGTAAACAGTACCAGGAACCTGTACGGAAAACCGTCGAGGAGGGACTATAGAAATTTTGTGGCTACAATATTGGCCTAATTTGTTATTGCCCAGGCATCCGTCTCATACAGCCCGACAAATTATCGCGACAAAAACAGAACTCTCCGACTACCAGAATCACCATCTTTGAACATATTCTAGATAGAATGCACCTCAGAAAACCGGGAACAAGTTCCCGGTTTCTCCTGGCTTTCAATATATTTGCAAGAGCGAAACCGAATCGAACACCTTATGTTTACTGCCAGAAAAGCCTCCGTCGAAGATTGCGGACTGATACGCGAAATGGCCTGCGTCGCATTTCCCGACACCTATAAAACCATCCTTTCGCCCGAACAGTTGGACTACATGATGGAGTGGATGTACTCCCCCGAAAACCTCCGGCGGCAGATGGCCGAAGGGCACGTATATTACATCGCCTACAAGGACGGCACTCCCTGCGGCTATCTCTCTGTCCAGCCCGAAGCAGACGACCTCTACATCCTGCAAAAAATCTACATCCTGCCCCGATTCCAGGGTGTGCACGCGGGGAGCTTCCTCTTCCGCAAGGCTATCGAACACATCAAACAGCTCCACCCGGCTCCCTGCCGGATGGAGCTCCACGTAAATCGCCATAACAAAGCCGTAAAATTCTACGAACGGATGGGTATGCGCAAATTGCGCGAAGGCGATTTCGAAATCGGAGGCGGATTCTACATGAACGACTATATCATGGGGCTGGAAATCTGATCGGATTCCGGCCCGAATACGAAACGACGATGCCGATGATTTTTCGATCATCGGCATCGCTTTTCCATTACGGGAAACGCCGCCTCCCTACGAATTCACCTTGGCGTGGTCTGCCAGGAACTGCGCCAAACCGATGTCGGTCAGCGGGTGTTTCAGCAAACCCTTGATCGCCGCAAGCGGGCAGGTCGCCACGTCGGCCCCCGCCTCGACACACTGGACGATGTGCTGCGTATGCCGAATCGAAGCCGCCAGCACCTGCGTATCATAACCGTAGTAACGATACATACGCACGATCTCGGCGACGAGAGCCACCCCGTTCTCGCAAATATCGTCCAGACGGCCTACGAACGGCGACACATACGTCGCACCGGCCTTGGCTGCCAGCAGAGCCTGACCGACGGAAAAGACCAGCGTGCAGTTGGTGCGGATATTCTTGCCCGCGAAATACTTCACGGCACGAATACCGTCGGCCGTACACGGGAGTTTGACCACGATATTCTTGTGCAAGGCCGCCAACGCTTCCCCTTCGCGGACCATACCGTCGAAATCGGTGGCGATCACCTCGGCGCTCACATCGCCATCGACGATGGAGCAGATTTCGAGGTAATGGCGACGGCAGGCCTCCTCACCGCGAATGTTCTCCTTGGCCATCAGCGAAGGATTGGTCGTCACCCCGTCGAGCACACCCATTTCGTTAGCTTCCCGGATCTGGGCCAGGTTAGCTGTATCGATAAAAAATTTCATAGTGGGAAATATTTAAGTAACATGAAAAAGCAAACCAATGAACCGGAATGAAGAAGTAAAACCATCGTTCCGAGCCGAATTTACGCCGCATAAAAGTACGAAAAAAAACGAAACCCGAACACTCCTTGCCGGAAAATTCCGCAAAGACCCGCAGGAAACGCCTCCGCCCCGTATCATACGGCCGGTAACAGAAAACAGAAAACAGAAATCGGCAGCCCGATCGCAGCTATCGAATTTATTTCGTCGTTATCGATAATCCGGCGAGATAATTACTACCTTTGCGGCCGAAAAATCGAAACATCATGAATTTCATCACCCTTCTCGACTATGTCGGTACCTTCGCATTCGCCATCAGCGGCATCCGGCTCGCTTCGGCCAAACATTTCGACTGGTTCGGAGCCTATGTGGTCGGATTCGTCACGGCCGTCGGCGGCGGTACGCTGCGCGACCTGCTGCTGGGCCTGCCCCCTTTCTGGATGCAGAACGTTTCCTACCTGGTCGTATCGGGATTCGCCTTCCTGTTCGTAGTCGGGCTGCGCAAATACGTGATCCGGCTCAACAACACCTTCTTCATTTTCGATGCCGTCGGACTGGGACTTTTCACCGTCGTCGGCATTCAGAAAAGCATAGCCGTCGGCTATCCGATGTGGGTGGGTATCATCATGGGTACGCTGACCGGTGCGGCGGGCGGTATGCTGCGCGACGTGCTGCTGAACGAAGTACCCCTTATTTTCCGCAAAGACATCTACGCCATCGCCTGCATCTGCGGCGGACTGATCTACTATCTCTGTATGTATCTCGACCTGCCGGCGGCCCCCACGCAGTTCATCGCCGCCTGCTCGGTGATCCTCATTCGGATTCTGGCGGTACGGTACGGCATCTCCCTTCCGGCACTCAAGGGCGAAACCAGACCGGCACCCAAAGAGAAATAACGAATCGTTTCCGAAATACCGGTCCGGCGGTCGCTTCGACAACACGACAATTCCGCCGACCTGCAGAAAGGGATCGAATAGCAAAAAAGAATTACGGATCTTATTCCGCCGCCACAGACGACGGACGGCTGATTTCGGCCGTTTCGCCCCCGACGAAGCGAAGCAGATCCTGCGGAGCGATCCGGATCTGCAATCCCCGAACTCCCGCACTGACATAAATGACGGAGTGTTGCAAAACGGAAATATGGAAAAAGGTCGGGAACGGTTTTTTCATCCCGATCGGGGAACAGCCGCCCCGGATGTATCCGGTCGTCGGAAGCAACTCCCGGACGGGAATCAGATCGGCTTTCTTGTTGCCCGAAATGCGGGCGGCAGCTTTCAGATCGACCTCGTGATCTCCAGGGACGACACAGACGAAATGGCCCGTCCGGTCACCACGAAGCACGAGCGTCTTGAAAACCGCAGCAACATCTTCGCCGAGCTGTTCGGCCACGTGAGTCGCGGCCAGATGCTCCTCATCCACCCGATACGGGATCAATTCGTAGGCGATTTTGGCTCGGTCGAGCAGACGGGCCGCATTGGTCTTTTCTATTTTGACGTTCCCATGTTTCATTCCGCAGAAAGTAGTTCCATCCGGATCGGCAAAAATAATAATTTTTGACAGTCCGGTAAAATCTTTGTATTTTTGGGTATATTTATATTTTAGGAAAATCCGAAACGACATTCCGGAAAGGCTTCGATGAAACGACTCTGCGGCATACTCCTCGCTCTTGCGGGACTATTTCTGTACGCCCCCTGCGCCGCCCAGAACACCCGGGTGCGCGGTACGGTCACGGACGCACAGACGGGCGAGCCGATTCCCTACGCCGTCGTCCTGTTCCCGGGTACGACCACCGGCATCACCACCGACGACGAAGGGTTCTACTCGCTCGAAAGCCGCGACACGTCGAGCTACATCCGGGCGGAAATGGTCAGTTATGAACCTCAGATACGTCCGGTCCACGTCGGGAGCTACAACCAAATCGACTTCCGGCTCACTCCTTCGCACCTGGAAATCGAAAGCGTCGTAATTACCCCTGGGGACAATCCGGCCCATCCGATCCTCGAAGGCATTATCCGCAACAAAAAATACAACGACTCCAAGGAGTACGACCGCTACATCTGCCGCACCTATACGAAAATGGAACTCGGACTGGCCAATATCCGGGAATTCCGGAGCAAAAAACTCCAACAGAATTTCGGTTTCATCTTCGAGCACCTAGACACCTCGTCCGTCACGGGACAGCCCTACCTGCCCGTGATGATCTCCGAAACAGCGGCGGATTACTACCACAGCCGCACGCCGTCCGTCGCCCGCGAGGTAATTCGCGCCAGCCAGATATCCGGTATCGAAGACAACAGCGTGCTGGCGCAATTCACCGGACACCTGCACGCCGACGTGAATCTTTACGAAAACTTCATCGACCTGTTCGGCGTGAAGTTCGTCAGCCCCCTCTCCAACTCGGGACGCTCATTCTACAAATACTTTCTGGTGGACAGTACGAACGTGGAAGGGCGCAAGACCTACAAAATCCGGTTTCACCCCAAAAGTGTCGCCACCCCGGTACTCGACGGCGAGGTCAATATCGACTCGGCAAGCTATGCGCTGCGTTCGGCCCGCGTAAAAATGGCCAAAGGAGTCAATGTAAACTGGATTCGCCACCTGGCGATCGAAGCCGACAACCGATTGACGGCCGACTCGCTGTGGTTCCCGCAGCGGGAGAAGATGACCGCCGATTTTACGCTGACCAAATCCGACTCCTCGAAGATGATCGCTTTCCTGGGCAGCCGCGAGGTAACCTATTCCGACGTAAAGTTCGACACGCCGATCCCCAAACAGGTTCTGGGTACGTCGGCCAGCGTGATCCTCTCGGACGATGCCATTTCGGGCAAGCGGGTCGAATGGGACTCACTGCGTCCCTACGCCCTCTCTCAAAAGGAGAAGACCATCTACCGAATGGTCGATTCGATCCAGCAGGTCCCCCTCTATAAAAACATATACACCGTCCTCAATACTATCATCGGAGGCTACTACAACACCAAATACGTCGGCATAGGTCCCTACTCCAAAGTAATCAGCTTCAACCGACTGGAGGGCGCCCGTTTCCAGATAGGCGCACGCACGACCAAAGAGTTCAGCCGCCGCGTACGGCTCTCGACCTACCTGGCCTACGGCACCCGCGACGAGGACTTCAAGGGAGCTGCGGAGGTAGAGTTGATGCTGCGCCGACAACTGCTGCGCAAACTGACGGTCACCTACCGCAACGACGCGATACAGCTCAGCTCGGGTGTCAGCGCCCTCTCGGAAAACAACATCCTAAGCTCGATCTTCTCCCGAGGCGGCACCTCGCGGCTTTCGACTATCGAGGAAGGGATCGCCCTCTACGAACACGAGTGGCTGCACGGGATCAGCAGTTCGTTCGAGCTGCGGGGCCGTCACATCTCCTCGAACCGCTACGTACCGATGATCCTGCCGGACGGGCGTTCGCTGCATGGCATCAACGACGCTTCGATACGGATCGGGCTGCGGCTGTCCAAAGACGAAACGATCGTCCGCATGCCGTTCGAGGTACGACACATGGGTTCGAAATACCCGATTTTCTCCTTCGACTTCACGGGGGCAAAAAGAGGAGTCTTACCCGCCAGCTACGACTACCTGCGGCTCGAAGGGCGTATGCAATACCGGCTCAATCTGCCTCCGATCGGTTACTCGCAACTCATGCTCGAAGGCGGCAAGATCTTCGGCAAGGTTCCCTACCTGCTGCTGAAGCTGCACGAAGGAAACGGCACCTATTTTTACGACCGCTACGCCTTCTCGTGCATGAATTTCTACGAATTCTCGTCGGACGCCTGGATTTCGTTCTTCTACGAACACCACTTCAACGGGTTCCTGTTGGGCCGCGTACCGCTCCTCAAAAAACTCAACTGGCGCGAAGTCTTTGTTTTCAAAGGAGTTTACGGCACTCTCTCGGCCCGCAACGACGGCAGTCTTCCGAATACGAAAGCTGTTATGCTCTTTCCGGTAGGAATGTCATCGGTCGAACATCCTTACCTCGAAACCGGCTTCGGCATCGAAAACATCTTCCGTTTGCTGCGCGTGGATTGCATCTGGCGTCTGACGCATCACCGCGCCGTCCCCGGACTGTCGATCCCGACCTTCACGGTCAATTTCAGTCTTAACCTCAAATTTTAAGCGTGAGTATATATTAGGTACCTCTTCAGGTACGCAGCGTCCAAATCCTCTCCGAAGAGGGGATTCAGGAGAGGATCGGAATTACGGATGCGGCCACAGGCCGCAATAAACGGACCTCGAGTTCGATGCCGCGATCGTCGGAAAGGGTACTAAAAAACTACAATCGCCATTTTAGACTACGGCCCCGCCTCGAAGTGCTACGCTGCAATTTCCCGGTCGTTTCGGCGGCAACTCCCGGAAATATGATTACTTTTGCGACTCAAAAAACAACAAAATGATACGGGGAGTCCTGTTCGATATGGACGGCGTACTGGTAAACAATACCCAGGCACACGTCAAGGCATTCGAGATATTCTGCGAGCGTTACGGCGTCGAAGATTGGCAGCACAAGCTCCAGACCGCTTTCGGCATGGGTAACGACGACATCATGCGCCTGATCCTGCCCGAAGAAATCATCCGCGAAAAGGGAATGAAAGCGCTCGGCGAGGAGAAAGAAGCCATCTACCGCGAAGTCTATGCTCCGGAAATCCGCCCCGTACGGGGGCTCGTGGAACTGCTCGAAGAGCTGCGCCGTCGCGGAATCCGCTGCGCCGTCGGTTCTTCAGGCTGCCGCGAGAACGTCGATTTCGTCCTCAGCAACTGCGGTATCACCGACTACTTCTCCTGCATCGTCAGCGGCGACCGGGTGACCCGCTGCAAGCCCGACCCGGAAATATACCTGCTGGCAGCCGAAGGACTGCACCTGCCTTCGGCCGAATGCCTTGTATTCGAGGATGCCCGGGTCGGCATCACTGCTGCCCGCCGGGCCGGAGCAGGCCGCATCGTGGCCCTGGCAACGACTCTACCCCGTCATACGCTCGCAACCCAAACGGAAGCCGATGTCGTCATCGACGATTTCGCCTCGATAACCGATCTCAATGCTCTGCTATTATGAGCCGTGCCCTCGCTACCATCGCCCTGCTGATCCTTTCCAATACCTTTATGACATTGGCTTGGTACGGGCATATCGCTTTCAAATCCAAAATAGAGCGCTTCGGGATGCTGTCCATCATCCTGCTCAGCTGGGGGATCGCCCTGTTCGAATACTGTTTCCAAGTCCCGGCCAACCGCATCGGCAGCTCCCAACTGGGAGGCCCCTTCTCGATCTGGGAGCTCAAAGTGATCCAAGAAGTCATCTCCCTGCTGGTCTTCACGGTCTTCGCCGTCGTCTTCATGAAATCGGACACCCTGCGGTGGAACCACCTGGCGGGTTTCGTCTGCCTGATTCTGGCCGTCTATTTCATCTTCCGCAAATAGTCGTTTAACAAAACCATGTTTTTCAATGAATTACAAAATTCATTGAAATTTATTTCCGATTTCGTTTGCGAATAATCCCGGAAAAGCAATACCTTTGCACCCGCAAGGTTCGGACTTGGAATCACTTTTCCAAGCCGATTAATAGAGAATGCCGTGAAAATCGGCGACAGTACCTGCTGCTGTGAGTTTCAGCCCCCGACCGGGCAACTTCGCGCACTCTTTGCCACTGGCTATATCGCTGGGAAGGCGTTGCGGAGGAAACGAGTCAGAAGACCTGCCTTGACAATCAGGATTTACACCCGCGGGTTTCGGGTCGAAATCGTGCAAGATAGTCTTCGGCGCGCTATTTTTCCATGTATTTCTTCTGTACCCTCGCGTGTAAGTTCCGAACAGGACTAAACGACAGGAGTATCGATGACTTACGGCTATTTTACGGCTGACATTTCAACGGGCGTGACATGCGCTCACTCTACCCGGCCTTCGCCGGGCTGCGCTTCAGGCGTTCTCCGGAACGGACATTCGTTTCCTCCGGCGGACGCCTTCGTCGTTTCGGCGCAGCACAATGCCCCTCCTCCGAACCGACGGGTTCCGATACAGCCTGCCTATTCTGCGGAACATGGAAAACAAAATTCAACCAATAAATCAAATTCTTAAATTATGAAAAAATTCTTTACGCTGTTAGTTCTCGCTGCCTGCTGCATAACAATACTTTTCTAAAATTCAACCACTTATGAGCTTGGTGTAAGCCAAGAGTAAGCGAATATTTATTCAATATTGTTTTAACCGTAGGTCTTAGGACTCGACCGCCGCTTGCGCCTCACTAATACCGTGCTGATATACAAATACTTAATCTGAAAGTGTAAGCCAAGAGTAAGCGAATATTTGTTTAACACGACCTTAGTTTGAGGCTATAGCAGAACCTACTTTGTGGCACATTCTAAATCATAATAATCAGTGGCATTTTACGCTCTCGTAACCTCACTGCCTATATGCACCAATCAACTTTTACTATAAATTCCAATGTAAGAACAGAATTGATCTAAGTTTCTTGCGGCCTTAAAATCTCTCCATGTTTCGATAGAATTATATAGAAAGTTGCATTATACCTTATTATATCATTGTCTTTTCTCTTTTAGTAGTTCTATAATAGCGTCCTTATCTTTCAGATTGGAGTCCAGACGGATAATTTGCGCATTCAGACTGTCTATTTGCTCCTTCAATAACTTGATAGTGCCGTTCAAGTTTTCCACCTTGGCCTGTTCGGCGGTAAGCTGGGCTGCAAGACCACTATCACCAATGTTGTTATTGGCATCTCCTCCGTCCAATGCCACTGCCGCGAGGTATGCGGATATTTGGGGGTTGACAGGGCAGAACAAGGCGAAAAAATTAAAGTCCAACGCCTTGCAAGCCTTGACAAGCCGCTTGGTTTCCATCGTCTCCCTTTCCAGAAGGCGATTGATATGCTGTTGGGGGATGCCAAGCCTGCGTCCAAGTTCGGACTTTGAAAGACCGAGTTCGTTACGGCGTTGGTCAATAGCCTGCCCCACATGTACGTCTTTAATGTCTATATTCATGGGTCAAACCTTAAATTGCAATATTAAATCAACAATTATCAAACAAATATTTGGCTATGTAAACCTTTTTATGTTATTTTGCCGATAATATAAATTGAATTAGCGACTACAAAGTTAAACATTAATCATTAAACAAACAAATATTATGGCAGAAAACATGGAAAAAATCCGTCCTGCGCTTGTCGCACTCGAAGTTGGCGATGAAATCACCTTCCACATCTCCAGGCTGAAAAGCGTCCGAACCCAGGCCTCAGAGCTTGGTGCCATCTACAACCGTCAGTTTAAGACACGAACGGACAGGGAGAAACAGACCATTACCGTAATGCGTACCTTGTAAATCCTGGATCTATGCAGTTCCTCCAGTTTTTAGACCGTCTAATCCCTTATGACACATTTCTGAATGACCTTGCGGCAAGGATTGTCAAGTACCTAAAATCCGACAATGCCGATCCGGAATTTGTCAGCCAGAGAAAGGCTTATGAGATGTTCGGCCGCCGGAATGTCGAAAGATGGAGACGGCAAGGTAAAGTGGTATGCTACAAGAGGCCCGGCAAAGTGGAATACAGGACGGCCGACCTCCGCCTCCTGCAACGCACGGTTCAGGACTATTTCGATAACACTTCTTCTGATATAAACAGAAATGGTTTAGATGAAAAGAAATAAGAAAACAATATCAGGATGTGCCTATACTGTAAGTTATGAGATATACGGAACAGGCATACGATAAAACATTACAGCGGATGAAAGAATTAGTGCCAACATGTGACCCGGAAGGGGTTTATTCGGTCAAGCGTACTTGCGCGGAACTGGGTGTCAGTCACAAGACGCTTAGAAAATATAAGGAAAGCGGCTATATCAAGCCGCTTAATCCCGAAAATGCCAGCCGGCCAAAATACTCCGGCCAGTCCATAATTGACTGTTGGAAACTCCTGACCACCTTATGATAAGCGAGTCAACAATCAACAAGGTCAGGGAGCTTTCCATCGAGGATGTATTGGAGCCGTATGTCAGACTGTCAAGGAAAGGCTCGACCCTGATGGGCATTTGTCCGTTCCATGAGGAGCGGACCGGCTCTTTTTCTGTCAGTCCGGGAAAGAACCTGTTCCACTGTTTCAGCTGCAACCGTGGCGGCGATGCCATCACATTTATCATGGAGAAAGAGAACCTTTCTTTCATGGAAGCCATTGGGTTCTTGGCCAGACGGCACAATATTCCTATTGAGTATGTGGAAGGACAGGACAAGGAGCAAGCAGCAAAGAATCGGCACAAGGAAACGCTTCTTGCCACACTCGGTCATGTGCAAGACTTTTTTGTAGGCAGCCTGCTGATGCCTGACAGTGATGAAAGCCGCCTTGCCCGTGAATATGCTTATGGAAGATGGCCGGAAGAGTTCTGTTCGGTCGCAGGTATCGGGTATGCGCCGCGTGACGGAGGTGCGTTCATGGAGTTCTGCCGGACAAAAGGGCTGGACGAGGACACGCTTTTCGAGTTGGGTCTGCTCCGACGCGGAGATGACGGTCGTGTGTATGCCATGTTCAGACACCGGATAATGATTCCCATACGCAACAGATGGGGGCGCATCATCGCTTATACCGCCCGTTACATCGGGAACAGCCCGAATGCACCGAAATACATCAATTCGCCAAACAGTGCGGTATATGCCAAGGGAGAATGCCTGTTCGGTATAGACAGGGCGAGCCGTGAACGCAATGCGGAGTACTTTATCATTGTAGAAGGTGCGCCTGACGTGTTGCGTATGCAGTCCGTAGGCTACGACAATACCGTGGCGGCATTGGGAACGGCATGGACGGACAGCCAGTTTGAGCGACTGAAAAAATACACTTCATCCTTGTGTTTTATTCCCGATTCCGATGTCAGTGAAGGAAAGCCCTTCGGGCCGGGATTTGAGGCGGTCATGGCGAACGGGACAGCAGCTGTCAGGAAAGGCTTTCATGTAACCGTTAGGGAGTTGCCGTTTGCCGAAATCTCCGATGGTGGAAACGGCTGGAATGTGAAACCCGGAAAGAACGATGCTGACAGCTTCATTCATTGCCGGGAGGATTACACCTCACTGAAAGAAAAATTGTTTATTGTCTGGCTGGCACAGAAACGCTTTCTTGTTGCGGATTCTTTGGTGGAAGAACGGAAATGCGTGTCGGAGATTGCCGACCTGATGCGCTATGTGAAAGACCAGTTGGTGTTTAACCAGTGTATTGATGAACTGGCCAAAATCTACGGGAAAGTAAAACTGTGGCGTGATGCCGTGACGCAAGCCCGTGGAGAGGCGCGGAAAAGACAAGACAAGCTCACGCCAATGGATGAGAGGCAGCGTGAGGCGGAACTGTTACGCCAACATGGGTTGTTCATCCGGGAGAACTGTTATTATGCCATCGGGGATGACGACGAGGAGCCGTCAAGGATTTCCAATTTCATCATGGAACCGCTGTTCCACATCGAGGACGAGAACAACGGCACGCGCATCTTTCGTATGCGGAACACCTATAATATATGCCGTGTCATTGAACTAAGGGAATCCGAATTGTGTTCACTAAACAGCTTCCAGCAGAAGGTCGGCTCCGTGGGCAACTATGTATGGCTGGCTAAGATAGACAAGCTCAACCGTGTCAAGGAGTACCTGTACTCCAAAACTGATACGGCGGAACGGGTGCGCAAGTTGGGATGGAACGCCGCAGAAGGCTTCTTCGCTTTTGGGAACGGGATATTGACAGACGGTACTTTCCGTAAAGTTGATGACCTTGGCATTGTCCGTGGCGTGAACGGAAAGGCTTTTTATATTCCAGCCTGTTCAAAGATATACATCCACAATCTGGAGATATTCCAGTTTGAGCGGCTGATGGTACATGAGAACTGGAACGGCATAAAACTATATGATTATGTGGAACGGTTGGTGGAGGTGTTCGGCGAGAACGCCACCGTCGCTTTCTGCTATCTACTCTCCACTTTGTTCCGGGATGTAGTTTTCCGCCGTACAAGACATTTTCCCATTCTTAACCTATTCGGTGAGAAAGGAACAGGAAAGACCACCCTTGCCACCTCGCTCCAGGCATTCTTCATACACGGTGTAGATCCGCCCAACCTTAGCGTTTCAACAGTCCCTGCCATGAACGACAGGGTTTCGCAGGCGGTCAACACGCTCGTAGTGCTTGATGAGTACAAGAATGACCTCGACATCCGTAAGATTGCTTATTTGAAAGGACTTTGGGGAGGCGGCGGCCAGACAAAGAAAAATACGAACACAGACGGCATGGCCACACAGACCATCGTCAGTACAGGCGTGGTACTTTGCGGTCAGGATAAGCCTACGCAGGATATGGCACTGTACACCCGTGTCATCTTTCTTGGCTTTTCCAAAACTTCATTCAATCAGACAGAGAAAAGCCATTACGAGGATTTGGTGACCGTGTGTAATATGGGGCTGTCGCATCTTACTGTCGAAGTGTTAAACCATAGGGAACTGTTCGAGAAAAACTTCTCGGAAATATACTCCATCACCAAACGTGAATTGGCGGCAAAACTGGAAAACGAAAAGATACATGACCGTATTTTCGGCAACTGGGTGATACCGTTGGCGGCGTTCCGAACATTGGAAACCGTGATAGATGTGCCTTTCAGCTATGCTGACCTGTTCGATATTTCGCTCAGGGGGCTGCGTAACCAAAATGAGCTTGCACAAGAGAGTTCGGAGGTCGCCGATTTTTGGAATATGCTGCAAGGATTCCAGACTTCAGGCAAATGCGTGGAAAAGGCGCATTACCGCATCCGGTACATGCGGAGTTTCCGACCCATATCCGCGAAAGAGGATATAGAGTTCAAGGAAGCACGCCCCATCTTGTATTTGAATATGGCTGCGGTGGCTTCGTTGTTCAACAGCCGGAATACGAATGTCACCACCAACCGCTCTAATTGGTCAACCATCCTATCCTATTTGAAGTCGCATCCTACCTATCTGGGTTTAAAGCAGGACAGGTTCACCATACTCATGCCAAACGGTATGCCCGATTATACGATAGAAACGGTTGGCAACGAACAGGTCAAAAAGGTCAAGGTCAACCGCCCAAAAGCGTTGTGCTTTGATTACCAGCAGTTGAAAGATATGTTTGGGCTTGACCTTGAAACGGAAGTAATAACAGATGCCCAAGAAACTGTAGAGGAATACGACAGTGCAGAAGATGCAAATCTTCCATCAGAAGTAGCCATGCAGAAAGAGTTTCCTTTTTAATGTGTCAAGAACCATAAAAGATAGTAGAATGAAGCTTTATACAGGTTAATAATTATCTCTACATAGGGATTGTGAAGAAATTACAGTAAAAAAGCAGCAGAGGATTTGGTAGTATCAAGTATTATTCGTATCTTTGCACTACAAGAACCCGCCAAGCCTCTTAACAATGCTTAAATCGGCGGGTCGTTTTATTTTTATATGAGATACACCAAACATTATTCGTCTCCGACCGAACTTTTGACCATCCTTCAAGACAGAGGTTTGGACTGTTCAGATATAGATGATGCCGAAAGCATATTGCGGTCAGTAGGCTATTATCGCTTGTCCGGGTATTTGTACCCTTTTCTTAAAGTACCCAAATCCGAACACAGATACAAAAGTGGAAGTACATTAGGTAGCGCCGTAAGCCTATACGAGTTTGACAGGGAGTTCCGCCAGCTTGTTTTTGACCAGATTGAGCGCATAGAGGTAGCTGTCCGAAGCACAGTTACAAATATCGTATGTGCTGAGACCGATGATGTGTTCTGGATGACCAATCCTTCACGTTTTGCCCATAGTGACAAATATAACAAGACTTTGGCACTTATTGACAAGGAGATACAAACCAGCCGTGAAGATTTCATACTCCATTTCAAGCAGTCCTATGATGACCCGTACCCTCCTTCATGGATGATTGCCGAGATAATACCTTTGGGCACTTTGACCCGACTGTATGAGAACATAGCAAGTAACCAAATACGCAAAAAAGTTGCACGGCATTTTGGTCTGACCGTTCCTGTATTCGTTTCATGGATGACCATTGTCACACTGACCCGGAACTCATGCTGCCACCATGCAAGGTTGTGGAACCGTTCACTTTCTTTGCGAGCATTGACCATGACAAGGCCGTTGCGCCCTTGGGTTGATAACAACGTGCAACAAGGACGTGTGTTCTTCACTCTCTGCATCTTGAAACACTTTGTAGACATTATCCGTCCCAATAACACATTCAAGCAGCGTCTTGTTGCCTTATTGTCAAAATATCCGATGGTAGACACTTCGGCCATGGGATTTGTAAAGAACTGGCAAAGTCAACCGCTTTGGAAAGAATAAAATCACAAAACATACACTGAAAGGTCATCTTCGGATGGCCTTTTTTTATTAAGCGCATTTCAGAATATAATAAGCACGCATTTAGGTGTTGACGGTGTTGACAAAGGATAAGTCACAACGTATCAAATATTTTCTATAAGATTCTTGCGTTGACAAACGTTGACAAAGGTAGTCACTTTGATGAAATACCTTGATACGCATTGCCAACGGTTGACAATCACGATAACATATATCATTCTTACTCTTTTTTAGAAAAGAATATAACATCCTATATTACAGTTACTTGCAACGATTTGATTTGTCGACTTTGCGCATAGGCTTCATTGTCAACGCTGTCAACCCTCAAATACATGCCTTTTTCAAAACGAGAGAACATTCATCCTCATTTGACGCGATTAGTATAGCACTATCATATCGGTAACAAGATATGTGTGAACAAAGAACACGTATTCCCCAAATATCTCATTAACTCTCAGATATTCCATTGTTTGACATACTATCCTGTATGTACTTTTACCGTACTTTTATCGGCAAAAAATGTTTGTGCAATGGATTTACACAAGAAGTTCTCAGAGATAAGGCCGGAACAATCGTATTCAGTGAGCGAAGCGGCGCGTTTCCTTGGCATACACCGATGTACCATCTATGATTACATTACCCATACGGAAAGGCCGTTGCCGTTCTTTCGGATGCAGGACAATCAGAGAATACAGTTCCGTGGTGACGACCTGATTGCCTATAAGATTGGCGGCCTACCGAAAAAAGGGCGTAAACGGAGATAGGATGAAGATTTCATAGCCTGCAACACCAATGGAGATATGGCAGGCCATGTTTGTATTTGTGGTCAATTTGTCAAGCCCCTGACCGCTTCAAGCAGCTTACTGACCATGCCCTCTGCCGCTTCCATGTCGGCCAGCACATCCTTCATTCGGTAGGGTGCGCCGTTTTTGCCGTGTCCGTTGCAGTCCAGCCACAGATAGGCTTCCGCATCTGCATCAAAACCTTCGTAATACTCTTCCATGTTGCTGACCAAACTTTCAAGGCTGCGTCCTTGCATCGTGGCCGAAAAGAAGAAATCCTGTCCGGCAGGAGTGAATTGGGAAAACTCAAAGATGACGATATTTTTGTCCTGATGCTTCTTTGCATCCACATGCCAACCGTTTGTCTCTGCACATTGTATGACTTCTTTTATAATCTTGTTTCTCGTTCGCATGGTTACTGATGTTTATGTCAACCGTGGCACTCGGTTGATTGCACCACGGCTGACGGGTTATTTTAATGTTCAAATCTGGCTAAGAACTGTTGCAGGCGGAAGTCTTGCAAGTTCTTTAATGGTGTAGGAGTAAAATTCTCTTGTTGCCTTACTTGTAGCTTACCCAAGCCTTGTGTCGTAAGGTCAAGTTCCGCTTCCGACAATTCGTTAAGCGATATATAGCCGTATTCGTCCTCCGCAAGTCCTACCACGATACCATAAAGGATAGTGTCGTTCCCTTCTTTCTCTCCTTCAAGGATGAACCAGCGTACCGCTCCAAGAGCGAAGATAGCACGGCAAACAGCTTCTTTTCCCTTGCCGTCCTGGGAATAAAGGGGATAGCCTTCCAAGGCTTCCTCCAACCGGGGTGTCATCAGTCTGCACATATCAGTCAAATTCTATTTCGTCGTCATACACTTCTATTTCCGCTCCGCTGCTGAACTGCACGATAAAGCCTTTTGCAGTTCTGCCCACAATCGTTCCGCGATGATAGCCACGCCACGGTGTGACCAGTTCGCATTGCTGCCCGTATCCGGGAAAATCTGTCTCATACATAATTGAAAAGTTTTAGATGGTTGCTTGATAGTAAATTGTTGGCTCGACAGAAACATTGTAGATGTAGCCGCCACAACGTACCAACAGGCAATCCTTGCCGTAGTAAAGCCGTTTCATGCCCCTGACGCTTCCGCTCCTGTGGAAGTTTGGAAAGCGGTCTATGCCCACTCTCCGGCCTTGCTCGATAGTCATTCTCCTTGTCCGCATAATTCCTTGTGTTTTAAGAATTGGTGAAATCTGATACTTTTCCCTTTTGTGAAGCTCCTTTGAGCTTCTTGGTCGGGTAAACCGTTTTACGTGCAAATAGCCACTGCGGACACAAGGGAGAATAAGGCAAGCATGAGGCCGGAGAGTGCGGACGGAATACCCCAATTTTGGAGGGACGAGAAAATTTGCGGAAGGCTTCCGTCAAGCCCTCCAGCCGAAAGCCCATGGCGGTGCTTGACATTTCTCCCGTTCACAGTAGTTTTGCACGATAAAACGTACCCGGCCAAGATGTCCAAAGGTGTCTAAGAAAAACTCCATAAAGCAAGTCCTATTTATAGGATAGCATCCAAGTCCAATCTGTTTTCCAAAGACCGTTGCCATTGTGAGAGCCTGCGAAATGGAGTGTAGCGGAATCTTGCAGGCCCTCTCTGTGGCAACGGATTGAGGTTATCCCTGCCAATAGCAATGTGCTTTCAGCTGTAACAAACTTGATGTCGTAGACATGGAGTTAGACAGATGGCACAATTTTTCGTTACATATTTTTCGAAAATAATTGAGCCCCAAAATAATACTCTCTGGTTTTCTAAAACAGAAAAATCCATGTAAGACAGCCTGTACATTGTAAGATGTGTTAAATATCAGATATTAAACACGTTAATTCAATTAAAATGACTATCTTAGCAAGTCAAAATGACATGATAGCGTAAAAATGCTTAAATGCACTTTGTATTTAACTAGAGACTAAATAAATGGGACTAAATCGTAGTTGAGACAGGTTGTATTGTGCCATTTGGCAGCTACATTAGGACTATATATATTATAAATAAAATGATATTTAACGAAATACTAAATAAATTCAGGTCAGAATCCTTTACTCAAAAGGACAAAGAAACTCAATTTGAACGGTTAATTCGTTCTTGGTTACTTTCTGACCCTCGATATTTGAGTCTAATAAAAGTTTGGCTATGGGAGGATTCCCCAAGCCGGAATGACCTTGGGGAAAAAGATACAGGTATTGATCTTGTAGTAAGAACTGATGAAGCAAACTATTGGGCTATCCAATGCAAATGCTATAAGGAGAATGCTGTTATAGATAAACCTGCTGCAGATTCATTTCTTGCAACTTCTAGCCGCCAGTTCAAAGATCCGGAAACATTGCAAACAATTTCTTTTGCAAGGCGTGTGTGGATTTCTACCACGAACTATTGGGTTGAGAATGTGGAGGACTTCATGGCTTCTTATAAAGCTGATAAAACTTTGGCAGACTTACACCTCAATTATGAACTTGTGCCAGTATCACCGAATGTAACGGTTGAAATTGTGGATACTATGTACGAGAATGCTACGGAAGAGAAAGCAGGTTATACAGAGTTCGACAAATTTGTTGTGAAGAAAATGGTGCTCCCGAAAGTTCGTAACGAAGCTGGAAAGCTTGTTGCGGATAAATTTCGTATTATATATAATGGCAATGTCGTTATAGAGGATATCCTAGCCAAAGCATACGACCATGTGATTAATGGAAAATCTGCGACTGAATGGATAAGGGAGCGTTATGCTGTTACGTAAGACTCAAAGTCGCTCATGGTTAATGCCCCTAATGACTGGAATAATGAACACAATAAACCAAGATATATATTGGATTTGTTGCATTCTGTAATAAACCTTTCCATTCAATCAGTGGGAATCGTCAATTTACTATCCAAACTTACATTTGATAGCATAAACTTAAAAAACTAAATATAATACTTTATGGCACTTTCAAGAGAAATGATACTAACCCTTTTACAGTTGAAGGGTATTGGTAATAAAACCATATTTAAGATATGCGAAAGCGTGCCAACATCAATATCAGATATTGATGATGTGTATGATGTCCTAAAAAAACAAAAGAGTAAAAAGTTTGATAGCATTGTTAAAGATGATGTTATAGAAGCATATCGCTATGCCAAATGTATTATTGAAAAGAGCGAAGAAGCTAACATCGGGTTAATCTCATATTATGATACTGTTTATCCAGATATACTTAAACGCACAATAGACGAAGAAGGTAACTTTGCCCCTCCACTGCTCTTATGGTATAGAGGTGATATTTCTATAATAAGATTACCCGCAATAGCTATCATTGGAACACGTGAAGCAACTCCCGAAGGGATAAGTGGTGGTACATATATCGCTGGCGAATTTGCAAAACAAGGTTTCAACATTGTATCAGGATTAGCCATTGGTTGTGATACTTGTGGGCATAGAGGGGCATTAAAAGTCGGTGGAAAGACAACAGCCTTTCTTGCCAATGGGTTAGATCATAGTTCTATTTATCCAACTGAAAATCAGGATTTGGCTGAGCAAATAGTTGACAATGGTGGACTTTTGCTTTCGGAATACTCTGTTGGACAGTCAGTAAATAGGTACTCTCTTGTTGCAAGGGACAGACTCCAAGCAGGACTTTCGCTCGCAACTGTTGTCATTCAAACTGGTATTAAGGGTGGTACTATGCACGCTGCCACAACAACCTTAAAAGCAGGTAAAGCCCTTTATGCTATGAAATTCAAAGACGAATCAACGAACAATCATGAGAAATGTCTTGGTAATGCACATCTTGTAAAACAAGGAGCAAAATATATATCTGGAAATGACAGTATCGCTGATGTATGCAAACAGATTATGAGTATTAAAACAACATTGTTTGATTAGTTAGTAATATGAGGAATATCATATTTGATTTGGACTTAACCCTTGTTGACACAACTATTCTTGAACAAGCAAGGCATGAAAGGAACTGGGCACTCGCTTATTCTTTAATCCCGCAATGTGTATTGTACGATGGCATCGAACATGTATTTGAAATTATTCGAAAGTTTAAGATTAACACAGCTATTGTAAGCACTTCTCCACGACCTTATGTTGAAAAAATAGTTCAATATTTCAATATACCTGTGGAAAATATAATTGCATATCACGATGCAAAACCTATAAAACCCCATCCGGCTCAAATGTTAAAAGCACTTGAGCTGTTAGGTTGTTCTGCAAAAAATGCTATCTCATTTGGAGATAGAGTTATAGACATTCAAGCATCCAATGCCGCAGGAATTGAAAGCGTTGCTTGCTTTTGGGGTACAAAAGAAAAGAGTGAACTGCTTCATTCCGACTACTCTCATGCCATCGTTAGGCCTGACGAGATATTAACTTTAATAAGATAATTTGAGAAAGTTTGTGTCTATAAAGCTATTCGAATATGAGTATTACGGATAAAATACGCGAGTTGTTTAATCCAAAAATCACAAAAGAATTTAATGAATTCAGCGTGTCGCATAGTGAGGCTTTAATGTACTGGATTAGCAATAGGTTCCAGCCAAGGAATATCATACCCGACAAATGGATGGCAAAATTTGTTGAATATGATAAAGAACTTGGTTTGTTTAGGCATCTTGGCGCTTATAATAGTAAAATAGAAAACCTAAATTTCAGACAAAAACAATTCATTGTAGAAAGGAAAGACTCTATATTATTGTTATATGACAAGTTCTTATATTTTTATCATATTAAAGACTTATTTGAGCATTTATATAGCCAATATCCATTGGCTATGCGTTATTATGTTGAAAAAGAAATAGGTATTGCTGTTGTAACAAACAGGCCAGAACAAGTTATACAAGAAGGCTGCTATGGCGTTTGTGTAAAATATTCAGATATACGTCCCACAAGGTCTTGTCATGCAAATATAGCCTCACTTAAAGACCTGCAATTTGAAATAAAGGAACATATCTGTCAAATTGACAAGAAAGTATTCATTGATATCAATACCAGTTTGGAAAGAAACATAGAATATTGTTTAAATATTAAAGTAAAAAACTTTATAGAGGTTGAGTTTAGAAATAAAATAAGTAATGATAAACGTAGGTGTAAGTATTACAGAGCATTTATTCGTGAAAATGGTATCAAAAATGATATAGAAGAGTATTGCATTAACTTTACGAAAGAGTTAGATGAATATATAACAACAACATTAAAACATCAATACAATGAACTGAAAAGAAAATATCCCGAAGGTATCAATTATTATGATTCCATTAATGATTTCTGTGAAGGTGATCACTTGACAGGAATAGATTATTGGGAAGATTGTGTACGACAGACATCGTCAATAAAAAAACAGCATGAAATAGCACTAGAATACAACAGATTATATGCTAAATATCCAAATGGAATTGACGAATATAAGAATAGTCATCAAACTATTGATGATAACCTTTGTTGTGTTTTTGTGCCATCGAAAGAAGAAATTGTCAATTTAGGCGAAGATAAGTTGAAAGAATTAGAAGGCTTGAGCAAAGTCGTTAGAAGAAATAGACAATGGATTAAGAGACAACACGAGTTTGCAAAAAAATGTAGAAATATACATAATGAGGCATTAAATGGTTGGGGATGTTATTGCTATGATTTAATAATTGAAAATCCTTCATTTCGGACTTATCCAAATAAAGACAATTATAGAGTATGGGAACATTTTTTTAGTTCATATTGTGCTGACAGTTTATTAGATTACACATATACGCCTAAGCAACTTAAAGAATATACGGAAATCATTCCTAAGTTAAAAGAAATGAAATGCCATTATAAGGATAGTGTATATGATAAAATCATCAAATACTTATGCTTATTGCGGAATGAATATGGAAATATTCTTGTAGTCTTTGGAGACAGTGCAATAGAAGGTAAGAAATTCAATAGCTACCAATTTAGGTATTTTAAAACGAAATTAGAAGAAAACTCCATATTTTATGGAAGTGATTTGATTAATTTGAAGTATCCTTTTCTATACAAATATATTGTAGTTGTTGAGGTGATTTCAACAAATGACCATTTAAAAGAACAGTGCATGGAGATTATCGATAAATTTAAATCTCATGCTCCGCATATTGTATATATTTCTTTGGAAAAAGAATATGATACAAATGAAATGTATTCTATAATAAATGATATAAGATTAAAAAAAGAAGAAGAACTGAGAGAAGCGAAAAAGCAAGAGGAAGAGCGACAAAAAAAAATTCAAGAAATAATAGAGCGAAAGAGAGCATTAGAAAAGAGAATAGAAGAAGAAAAATCAACACTAATGCGTTGTGTCTCTAACTGGTATGAGCCAAGAAGGTCGTATGTGAAATGCTTTTCAATGTACAATTACTATCCTACTACTTGTGATTGGGAGGCTAACGATAATGAATGGTGGGTAAGAAACCTAATATGGGATTTTAAAGCAAATCCAAATAAACCACAACCTATCAGTTTAATAATGGAACTTCATAGAAGGGCCTCAAATATAATTATAGTAAATCTTGCTAAATGCTTAAGATATTTTTTCGGAAATGAACTGTCAAAATTGACATTTGTATGCATTCCTTCTTCAAAGGCTGTCGTGACACAAAGAAGATATGAAGATTTTTCCGAACAACTATGTACGATGTTAGGTATGTCAAATGCCTATCAGTACATAAATGTCGAGCATGACGGAGAAGCAAAACATATCGGAGGTACAATGAAAGCTAAATACGTTTTTGATGATAGTTTCTTTAAGGGGAAGTACATTCTCCTATTTGATGATGTAATTACAAGTGGCAGTTCCATGGAGGCATTTAAGAATCAGATGGAACGCATGAATGCTTTTGTCGTAGGAGGAATTTCTATAGGAGTTACAAAGCATGACAGACAAGATTGGAATCCGATTGATAGATTAGAGAGTTTTAATAACACGTATTATGACGAACTTCCATTTTAGTTAGCACTATGAATAAAGTCAACGGTAAAATATCTAAAATCCTCACCAACAACACCTGTTTCACACTTCCAAATAAGACAGGGGAAGCAAATGCTATAGTAATAGGAGAGTATCTTTACTTATTTTGTATAGCAAATACATATAGTACAGATGACTATATAGTGGTTATAAATGGGAACGACAACATTACTAAAGTGGAATTTATAGCTAATAATAACATTCCACCTGTTAGTAAATTCGGATTCGACAAAGAAGGAAAATGTAAAGAAGAATTTGACACATACGACATCTCTAATCCTGCCTTTTGTTTAAATGGTCAAGGCTCTGCTATAGCTATATTTAATATATCTACATTGGAGTTGTATCAAGTTTACTATTTCCCTTGTGAACAAGAGTATGTTAATTTAACACTAGACAGTTTTAATGATATGGTTATCGTTCAGGGTAAGGAACAATGGAAAGAGGAAACTCATACATATGTTTTTAAAGTTGGTGAATTTGGTAGAAACTGCCATGCTGTTATAAATGGAGTAAGCAAGAGGTATGGTAAATATTTAGTTGTCATTCCTTTTGGCTATTACGATGTGGCTTGTTCTTTGTCATTAGTAGATTTGGAAAACATGCAAGAGTATATATTATCAGAAGAGCTTAAAAACAGAAATATAGAAGACATAGGTCCTAAAACAATTTATGATAATACAAAAAAGATCCTATATATTTTTGATGGTGGTGACAATGAAGTGGCAAGAATTCCTTTGAACTACATTGTAAAACATTGCAAAAAAAATAATATTGGCACTCAGAAGAAAGATTTTATATTACCTGGGTGTTGTACTGATCTTATTGAGTAAAATATAAATAGTCTAATGATAATAAAATGCCAGTAACAGCAGAAGTATTTGGAATATCTCGACACAGAGTTAATATTGATGGAAATGGTATTACAACCTTAGTATGCTTTATGGGATGCCATTTATATTGTAAATACTGCATTAACAGAGTATGTCATTATTCAAAAGAGGAATTGAAAAAGAACAGAATTCAAACTAAGATATTCACTGCAAAGGAACTTTATGATGTAGTATGTATTGATAATCTGTATTTTTCTGCTACAGGCGGTGGTATAACATTTGGAGGCGGTGAACCGGGATTATATGATTTATTTATTCAAGAGTTTAAACAAATATGTAATCCAAATTGGAAAATCAATATGGAAACCTCTTTGAACTTCCCTACCTCCAATATGAGAAATCTATTAAGCATAATAGATTCTTTTATTATAGACATAAAAGACATGTCATCTCAAATTTATAAGAAATATACATCTATGAGCAATAATTTTGTTATCAATAATTTACAACTTCTTAAATACTCAACAAAATTTAAGAATACCCAAATACGTGTTCCACATATATGTAATTACAATACTCCAAGTGATGTTTATAATAGTGTCGCTATTCTTCGAATGATGGGTTTCACTAATATTGAGGAGTTTACATATATATTACCCGACGAAATAAAGGATTATGAATAACGGAAAAAAACTATGCAAATTATTGAGGCAAATCCGTCAAGACATTGCAATCAGGTATCAATTAAATTATTCTCCATTTGAATGTGATCATAAAGGAGATTGTAAGGGAACATGTGAGCTGTGCGAATCTGAATTATTAGATATACAAAACCAGTTACATAGTAAAGGAATTTATAATATAGAGCAAATATATTCGTATAATGATTTAAGTGTGATTTTTGAATACAACAATCATGCGTAACAGATATGTAAATATAATGCTATTTCAATACAATAAGAGTTGAATGTAAATATGAATATCATTGATTTTATATTACCTGTTTTGAATACTAATTATGTGGAAGGATGTGGTTTTTTAATTAAAGATTATTTTATTACATCAGGACATATAATCAAGAATGCAGAAAATCCGTCAATTAAGTTTTTTGGGGAAAAGATAAATTTGTATAATCCTTTATTTTATGATTACAATGAGAAAGATAGCAATGAATATGATCTTGCCGTTTTCTCAATTCCAGGAGCTATAAGCGAACTTGAATTATATGATGGGAAGATTGAAAATGGAATGCGATTGCAAAGCATAAGTTTTAGGAAATTGGGAGAAGAAACAGTTAAATGTGGAGTAACTGTTGCTAACGACATCTTCAATGAGGGGAACTACTTTGGAGCATTGACATCAAAGAATCTCAAAGAAGGAAGCAGTGGCAGTCCGGTTATAATAGGGAACAAGGTTGTCGG
>OGKS01000099.1_pt1 | contig 42351 bp, 28 predicted proteins | sample 1572491 | NCBI WGS metagenome assembly OGKS01 (sample SAMEA2582153, study PRJEB24529) | metagenome | biome: Human gut stool | place: China | collected 2011
CTATAACCTTTTGATCCGTAGTCAAATGCTCTATTCAGTTGAGCTAAGGAGCCGTACCATTTAAGAGTGACTCCTATAGGATTCAAACCTATAACCTTCTGATCCGTAGTCAGATGCTCTATTCAGTTGAGCTAAGGAGCCGTACCTTATTAAACCTCAATAACTTCACTCCCGAAAGAGTGACTCCTATAGGATTCAAACCTATAACCTTTTGATCCGTAGTCAAATGCTCTATTCAGTTGAGCTAAGGAGCCGTTATTTCTGTTTTGCGAGTGCAAAGGTACAACACTTTTTGAAAGTACCAAAACTTTTCCTCGTTTTTTTGCAAAAAACCTCAAGAAAACAACTATTTTGCCTCTAACAAACGCCTATTCAAGCCAATTTCGATAGAATTTGGCCGCATCACTTTGCCATGAGAACGCTATTTGTCCTTCCTTATTATAGTAATGTAATGGAGCTTTAATCGGCAAGTTTTTACTCAAATCGCGTTTATATTCCTTATCAAGCGTATCGGCAGCATACTCTAAATGGCCCACAATAAAAGTGCGATGACCATCAAGCGTAGCCATTACCCCTACTCCACTCTCATTGCTTGCCGCGATAAGTTGCAGTCCTTTATCATGTGCTTGCTCTACGTCTATCTGACTCACAGCGGTGTGACGCGAATTGGGCATTTTAAAAGAAGGAGTAAGCCCACGCATTAAGAACGAATCAGGACAAAGCACACGTTGATCAAATATGCCAAACATCTTATCCGCCAACGCATACTTGTTTATGCCATAATGTTCATATAATCCAGCTTGCGCAGCCCAACATATATATAAGGTACGCTCTACGTGTTCGTCGGCCCAATGCATAATCTGCTGCAACTGCGGCCAATAGCGAACTTCCTCGAATGGCATCTGTTCCAAGGGAGCACCCGTGATAATCAAGCGATCAAACTGATAAGGAACAAAATGTTCGAAGTCAAGATACAACTGCTCCATGTGTTCCATAGGCGTTGTCTTATAAGTTTGTCCCTTAATCTTCATGGGCAATATCTGTACCTTTCGATTTGTACAAAGGCTTAAAACTCGCGCGATGTCAAATTCCGTATCAACCTTTACGGGCATCAAATTTAAAAAAAGCACACGCAAGCACTCTCCTACCCCTTGCCAATCGCACAAGGAATAAGTAGACGTTCGTAGCACATCAACGCAAGGCATACCTTGTGGTAAAAAAACATGGGCATTCATTCTCACAAACCTTTCTTTATATCATTAGTCCATTCTATCGCGATAGTCCTCGTACAAATAACTACGCAAAGTCTCTATGCTTCCGTCAAGGCGTTGTAGCTTTAAGGCTGGGTGATGTATACCATTAAACATATTCGTCTTCACGGTCGTATAGTGTATCATGTCTTCAAACACTATCTCATCGCCTACCTTTAATGGAGCAGCGAAACGCCAGCAACCCATATAGTCGCCACTCAAACAACTATTTCCTCCCAGGCGATAAACACAATCGTCCTTTTCAACACCCAGTTCACGTGCATTCTCTATCGTTTCAGCACCACGTACTGCTGGGTGATAAGGCATCTCTAAGCAGTCGGGCATGTGACACGTAAAGCTAACATTCAATATTGCCGTCTTGATACCATTATTTTCTACTACATCAACCACCTGCGAAACGAGTGGTCCCGTTTGCCATGCAAAGGCTGACCCTGGCTCCAATACTAATTGCAAATTCGGGTGTACAGCCTTAAACTCTTTTAATATGTCGATAAGTAGCAACACGTTGTACCCCTTGCGCGTTACCAAATGGCCTCCGCCTAAGTTCAACCACTTCACCTGGTCAAGCCAAGGCCCAAACTTTCGTTCTATCCACCCCAACGTATGTTGTAATGCTTCAGCCGAACTTTCGCAATGACAATGGCAATGAAAACCTTCTATCCCTTGAGGAAGTTGCTCGGGCAGTTGCGAGGCTAACACACCAAAACGCGACCCAGGAGCACAAGGATCGTACAATTCTGTTTCAATCTCACTATGCTCAGGATTGATGCGCAAGCCCATACTGGGAGCAGCATCACCATAAGCTACGACTCTATCCTTAAAACGTTCAAACTGTGACAAAGAATTAAACGTCACATGACTGGAACATTTCAATATCGTATCAAATGTATCGTCTTCATACGCAGGTGAATAGGTATGCGCCTTTGAGCCAAACTCTTCAAAAGCCAAACGCGCTTCGTAAGGCGACGAAGCAGTCGTATGACTAATGTATTCTCTAAAAATAGGGAAAGTACGCCACAATGCATAAGCCTTAAAAGCAAGTATAAATTCCACACCAGCCTCGTCAGCTATACTTTTAATCAGTGTTAAGTTCTTACGAAGTTTAGCTTCTTCAAGCAAATAATAGGGTTGCAAAATGTTCTACGTTTTAGAAAGGAAGAAAATAAATGAAATAAGAAAAGAGGTTGTAGGCGAACGTCCTATCACATGACAGAGCTTTCCGACCTACGACCTCTTATTTTCAAAACGAACTTATGGTACTAAATTACATTACACCACGTTCGCGTAACTTCTGTTGCCAGTTCCAAGCTGAAGTCAAAGCCTCTTCAAGGGTATGAACAGCCTTCCAACCGAGCACCTTGTTAGCCTTGTCTACATTACCCCAAACCTTCTCGATATCGCCTTCACGACGAGGAGCGATCTCGTAGTTCAACTTAACACCAGTGCACTTTTCAAAGGTTTTAATCAATTCAAGTACGCTTACGCCATGACCAGTACCTACGTTGTAGATTTCAACGGGGTCAGTATTCTTATCCTCTACGATACGTGCCATAGCTGCAACGTGAGCCTTTGCAAGGTCGAGTACGTAGATGTAGTCACGAATGCAAGAGCCATCAGGAGTATCGTAATCGTCACCGAACACCTTCAAGCAAGGACGAATGCCCATAGCTGTCTGTGTAAGGTAAGGAATCAAGTTGGCGGGTACACCATTAGGCATTTCACCGATGATACCTGTTGGGTGTGAACCAATCGGGTTAAAGTAGCGCAAGATGATAGCGCTAATCTTAGCACCACTGTGTACGTAGTCCTGAATAATCTCTTCGTTGATTTGCTTCGTATTACCATAAGGACTTTCAGCCTTCTTGATAGGAGCTTGCTCTGTAACGGGCAGGTTCTCAGGATCGGGCTGACCATAAACGGTGCAAGAAGAAGAGAAGATAATACCCTTCACGTCGTACTTAGGCATCAACTTAAGCAAGTTGATCAAAGAGAGCAAGTTATTTTCATAATACTTCAAAGGCAACTGCACACTTTCACCTACAGCCTTTGACGCAGCGAAGTGAATAATACCAGTAATCTCGGGATATTTTTTGAAGACACCTTCCAATGCAGGCAGGTCGCAGCAATCTACTTGTTCGAAAGCGGGACGAATGCCAGTAATCTTTTCGATACCATCTACAACGTCAGCCTTTGAATTTGACAGATTATCAATGATTACTACATTATAGCCTGCGTTTTGCAGTTCTACCGTGGTATGTGAGCCAATAAAGCCTGTACCACCAGTAACAAGAATGGTCTTTTTCATGACACTTGTTTTAATTTATTTTGTGATGAGTAGTTTGTACTGCAAAAGTATATTATTTTTATGGAGTAAAAAAGAAAAGTAAAAGAAAACTTGACTTAACATTTCCCCTCATTAATCTATCGCGCTTTACTTCTTTACTTGCACAGCCATTACAAGCGCTTCAAACGAAGGGATTATAATAACTCCACGCGAATAAGTCAACACTTGCCGCTTCGCCAATACCGACAACATTTGCGACACACGCAAGCGCGTTGCACCCAACTCATGAGCCAACACTTCCATTAGGACATACAACCTTTTACTTCCCGTTGGACGCAGTACGCGACGCTGCATAAAAAACAGGAAGCGCTCATCAAGTCGTTCATATCGTTGTTGCCACTGAAGACTTGACAGACGTTGTGCATACGTACTCAACGCATTGTAATAATTTATCTGAAACGCTGGATAACGCATCAATAATTGGCGCACGCTCTGTTTACTTATACGCACTACTTGCGCTTCTTCGCACGCTCTAACCGAGCGCGTATAGCGATTGTGCAGTCCAAACAGACTTTCGAGTTGAATCACCCACGGAGCACGTATCCTTTCGACCAAGCGATAAGTATGTTCTGGACTTTCGACCTCCACCTCCACCTCGCCCCCTAATAAGATACAAAGCGACTTACCATCTTCGTCTTGCCGCACAATCGTTTCGCGCTGCTTATAGGTCTGGAAGTCAAGCGGCACTTTCTCTACGATGTCCAAGAAGTCCAAACGGCTAAAGCCTTGAAACAGCGAAACAAGTAATAAGCGGTTTGAGAAAAGCGACGTACTCATCTTTCTTTAAAGTTCAAGCGTTTTCAAGTGGCCTTGCTCATCGGCATAGATCAAATAAGCATGCAGTTCTTTATGTGCTGACAATACCTTTTTTGCCCCATCCAAGCCCAATACCATGAAAGCCGTAGCATAAGCATCGGCCGTAGCGCAATCAGGAGCCAACACAGTGGCTGACAGCAGAGAATGTTGCACGGGCCGGCCAGTACGAGGGTCAATCGTATGTGCGTACTTACGTCCGCCGCGCTCGTAATAATTGCGATAATTGCCACTTGTAGCCAGAGCCGAATTTTCAAGACTCAAGACGGTCTGCAGTTCACCACTTCCACTCTCATTCGCGTTATCAACAGGTTTACTAATTCCTATTTGCCAGCTCTTGTGCGTTTCGGGGTTACGTCCTTTGGTCACTACTTCGCCCCCAATCTCGACCATGTAATTACGCACACCATGATCGCGCAACACTTTGGCAACGCGGTCTACACCATATCCTTTGGCTATTGCGCCACAGTCTATCATTACCTCTGCGTTGTCTTTCTTTAAGAGGCTATCAGTAGTCAACGTTATATGATGAAAACCTACAATTCTTCGCAAAGAATCCACTTGAGTATCAGTCGGAAACGTCCCCTTCTTAAAACCAAAGCCCCAAGCATTTACGAGAGGCATTACCGTTACGTCAAAGGCTCCCTCTGTAGCCTCACTCACCTTACGTGCCTTTTGTAACACATCATACATCCTGAAGTCTACACGCTGCGTTTCCCCAGCATTAATCTTCGAAATTGTACTTAAAGGATTAAACACCGAAAGGCTGGCATCGACACGTTTCAGTTCTGCCAATATCACACTATCAAGTGCTTCACTGGCTTCGTACTTAATATGGTAAGTCGTGCCAAAGATAGGACCTTCCGCTGTTCGTAGCGTAGCTGTGCCTCTGAACTGCACTATCCATACTGTTGCGATTATCAAAAGAGCGAGAAACACTCCGCCTATAATTCTTTTCTTCATATACCTTTCCTTTACAAGCAAACGAGTTAACAGGCAAACTATAAGTAAGTGTTAAAAATTAGTTTATATTAATCATGTTCCGAATTAGTCGATATGCCTTAGCGCATTCTTTCGCCCAGAAACATAGGTTTCATCGGTCACGTAGCCCGCTACGCTCCCTCTTCAACCTATGTTTCTGAACCTTTTCGTTAAGCCAGATGAGCAAAAGAAAGCTTGCTTTCATTTTGCCATGGCGAGAAAAGGTGCGCGAAAGCGAACGAAATACTGCACCAATTCATATCAACTAATTTTTAACACCTACTTATCAAGCATTAGATTTTACGAAGCGCAATTCTCTGTTTACCTATTAACTCGTCACCGAATTTAAATATCAATAATTACATTAAACGTTCCGCCCAAAGCGTGCGTATCGTTTTTGCCATATCCAGGCACATACCACGCATTATCAACGGCCGTTCGTCGATTGTAGATTCGCATACGATAGCGCACGCTCCAACCTAAATGGAGTACACTCCATACACGTGCCTCAAGCCCCAATACGACTTCTGCCCAATGGTTAGTACCCCGAATGCCTTTATGCACAAACGGCATTGAAGTGCCATAAACAGGGTCGATGCGATCAGGCCCATCGACGTCATACTTATAAGTAGTAAAGGCATAACGCACACCGACCATGATGCGCCCTTGCGCACGCGCGTTCTTGGCTACGTTGTAGTCAAGCCCCACACGATAATAGGGTGAATGCACCTTATAATGTAAGTCGGTAGACTCATTGGTATGATTGCTCACACCCATACCAACCTCAACTACGGGAAAATATCGACCGCGCATATTGAGCCTTGCCGCAGCCTCATACTGTCCATAAGGAGTACAAGCTGCCATTATCATACCACACACGTCTGTGCTCACACTTACCCCTGCTATAAGTGGCAAGCGCTTTTGAGCAGCCAACGCTGCAGCGGCTTCCTCTGCCGAGGCATATTGCACGCCTCGTATAGGGGCGTCCTTTGAAGTTACAGGTGTCGTTACCGTATCTTCACTTGCCCCCCCACCCCGCTTTTGAGCCTGACAAGGCACAAACACCAGTTGACTACTTGCGAGTAGTAGAACGAAGGAAGATACGAACGTTTTCAACATCATCATAATTTACTATGCTGCGCACCAACGACACGCTATCTACCGTTAGTGGCATTTCTGATAAGGGGTGCGATGTGGCACGCACAGCTGTTATCGTTTGAAATACGGAACAAGGACAGTCTAATGACTCAAAGTGAGGTTGCGGCTTATGCGTAATAAATAAGGTGTCTTGCGCCGCCAACCCTTCAGAATTAGAGAAGTGGAGCAACAACGTATCACGCTCACCGCCCTCCTTTAAAGGCAAGAGGAAGCTACTTATATTGGTAGCACTATTCAGCAACAACGTGTCACGCCCCGCAGGAGTCACGCTCAAATGATCCGTCAGCGTTAGCGCACTGCGCGTTTCGTATGAATAGATGCCCACTTGCATGCGCACGACATTGTCAAGTGGACAGTCTATATTCGAACAGGCTGTGAAGCATACGACCGCTGCAAACAGACTTATAACAACACTTACGAGTTTATGCATCGCGTCAACCTGCCCTTTAAATTTCTTTTTCAATCTGGTAGTCATTACGTCCTGCTGCGTTGCGGCTTACCAATTCGCCTAAGAAACCTGCTACAAACAGTTGTGTGCCAAGTATCATCATGGTCAAGGCGATGTAGAAGTAAGGATTGTCTGTTACTAAAGGTGCTGGCGAACCTGTATAGAGGTGAACCAACTTAACGGCTCCTACTACCACACAAGCCACAAAGCCTAAGAAGAACATGATTGAGCCCAAGAAGCCAAACACGTGCATAGGCTTTAGGCCAAAGCTATTTAAGAACCACAGTGAAAGCAAGTCAAGATAGCCATTAACGAAACGGTTTAGTCCGCCAAATTTCGTTTTACCAAACTTTCGTGCTTGGTGATGTACGACCTTCTCGCCAATCTTGTCAAAACCTGCATTCTTAGCTAAATAAGGTATATAACGGTGCATCTCGCCATACACCTCTATATTCTTCACCACTTCATTGCGATAGGCTTTCAAGCCACAGTTGAAGTCGTGTAAGTTGTGTATACCACTCACCTTACGCGCTGTAGCATTGAAGAGTTTGGTAGGAATCGTTTTCGACAGAGGGTCATAACGCTTCTGCTTATAGCCCGACACGAGGTCGAATCCGTCCTCCGTAATCATGCGATAGAGTCCAGGTATCTCGTCTGGCGAGTCCTGCAAGTCAGCGTCCATGGTTATAACGACGCGTCCCTTTGCTGCACGAAATCCGCAGAACAAGGCAGGACTTTTGCCGTAGTTGCGGCGAAACTTAATGCCGTGTACATGAGGATCGTCCGTTGCAAACGACTCTATCACTTGCCACGAACTATCCGTACTGCCATCGTTTACAAAAATGATTTCAAAAGAGAAGCCATTGGCTTGCATTACGCGCTTTATCCACGCATAGAGTTCGGGTAAGCTCTCTGCCTCATTAAACAAAGGCACTACGACCGAAATGTCATATTTATAATCCATACTATATATGTATTCTTTTCTCTTTTATTTTCTTCCACTTCTTTTATCCACGACGCGCCACAAGGCCTATGATAGCTGCTATTACAGGGCCGAATATCATGGAACAATAGATTGACAAAGCTGAATAGGTAGAAGCACCTAAACTTTGCAAGGCATTCACCAATCCTTGCACACCATGTCCACCCGATAGTTCACTCAACTGCGCGTCCATTCCCGACTGCAACAGATACTGCTGCATTTCGGGTGTATCAATCGAACGACCATAAGCAGCAAATATGGCACCATGGTCAAAATATTGCAGATAAACGAACACTACCACTGCTACTAATATCGAGGCATAAAAGCCCGTAAACAGTGCGTGCAAGAAGCCGCGCAAGAAGGCAAATTCCTCGCCCATTTCCGTCACGTCGTTTCTGAAACGCAGGGTTAAATAGGTAGCAAACACAGGAGTACCCAACAGCATAATGCTAAACAGTGTTGACAATCCTGGCAACGAGAATGACCACTTAAAGGCCACTAACGAAACGATACCAAACACTCCCAACGTTATGCCGTCACGCATCGCATAACTATTTATCTGTTTTACAACTTCGTTATTTTGCATAAATTATGCTTATATACTATTATTAATAGTATGCAAAGATAGTGCAAGGCGAGCGCAATGCAAAATGAAAGTCGAAAAACTTTTATTTTGCATTGCCGAGCCGCAGCCTATCTTATCTAAAGATAGTGCAAGGTGAGCGCAATGCAAAATGAAAGTCGAAAAAACTGCAATTTAGCAGCCTAATTGGGGGGCGGGTTTTCAACCCGCGGCAGCAGCATGTTGCTTATGGTCGCTTAGCGACTATAAGTAGATGTTCAAGCCTGCTGCTGCCGCGGGTTAAAAACCCGCCCCCCAATTAGGGCGCCCCCCAATTAGGCAGATAAAATGCAGTTTTTCAAAAAACTATACTTCATTTGGCACGACATTTGCATCACTTACGACAAAAAGTATAACAAAAAGTATAAAAGAACAACCATGCAAAAGGGTAATATTGGAATTACGACGGAGAACATCTTCCCCGTCATCAAAAAGTTTCTTTATAGCGATCACGAAATCTTCTTACGCGAAATTGTAAGCAACGCTGTTGATGCCACTCAGAAGCTCAAGACACTAGCCATGAAGGGCGATTTCAAAGGCGAGTTGGGCGACTTGACTGTACACGTATCGGTTGACAAGGAGTCCAAGACACTTACTATCAGCGATCGTGGTATCGGTATGACCGCTGAAGAGATTGACAAATACATCAACCAAATTGCCTTCTCTGGCGCTAACGATTTCCTTGAGAAGTACAAAGATGACGCTTCTGCTATCATCGGCCACTTCGGTCTTGGCTTCTACTCAGCCTTTATGGTGGCTGACCGCGTTGATATCATCACTCGTAGCTATCGCGACGATGCGAAGGGCGTAAAATGGACCTGCGATGGTTCTCCCGCTTTCGAGATTGACAACTGCGAAAAGGCCGATCGTGGTACTGACATCGTGCTGCACGTGTCTGACGACTGCGTGGAATTCTTGGAGAAGAATAAAATTCAAGAATTGCTGACAAAGTATTGCCGCTTCTTACCCATAGCCATTGCATTTGGCAAAAAGACGGAATGGAAAGACGGCAAGCAGGTGGACACCGAAGAAGACAATGTCGTCAACGACACTACCCCACTCTGGACAAAGACTCCTTCAACCCTCAAAGACGAAGACTATAAGAAGTTCTATCGCGAACTCTACCCGATGTCTGACGAACCGCTCTTCTGGATTCACCTCAACGTTGACTATCCGTTCAACCTCACAGGTGTACTCTATTTTCCACGCATTAAGAGCAACTTAGACGTTCACCGCAACAAGATTCAGTTGTACTGCAACCAAGTGTTCGTTACTGACCAAGTAGAAAACATCGTGCCTGACTTCTTGACTTTGCTTCACGGTGTGATTGACTCTCCTGATATTCCTTTGAACGTTAGCCGTAGCTACTTACAGAGCGATGCGAATGTTAAGAAGATTTCGTCATATATCACGAAGAAGGTAAGCGACCGCTTGCAGTCTATCTTTAAGTCTGATCGTAAGGACTTTGAGCAGAAGTGGGATGACTTGAAATTGTTCATCAACTATGGCATGCTCTCTGAAGAGGACTTCTACGATAAGGCTAAGAACTATGCCTTGTTGAAAGACGTTGAAGGCAAGTACTTCACTTACGATGAGTATAAGGAGTTGATTAAGGACAATCAGACAGACAAAGACGGCAACCTTATCTACCTCTACGCTACCAACAAGGACGAGCAGTTTAGCTACATCGAAACGGCTAAGGCAAAGGGTTATAGCGTATTGTTGCTCGACGGCCAACTTGACACACCGATGGTGAGCATGTTGGAGCAGAAGTTGGAGAAGTGCCGCTTCAGCCGCGTCGATGGCGACGTTATCGACCGCATCATTCAGAAGGACGATGCTCCAAAGAATGAGTTGAGCGCTGACGACAATGCATCACTTACGGGTGTATTCACTGCTGAAATGCCGACTATGGACAAGACGCAATTCCATGTAGAGTCTGCTGCTATGGGTGAGAATGGTACTCCTATTCTTATTACGCAAAGCGAATACATGCGCCGTATGAAGGATGCCAGTCGCTATCAGCAAGGTATGTCATTCTATGGCGAAATGTCTGATATGTACAACGTCGTTTTGAATGCAGACCACCGCTTAATTAAAGAGGTGCTCGCTGACATGAAGAGTCAATTGGCTGACAAGTTGCAACCTATTGAGAGTGAACTCAAAGGCTTGCACGCACGCCACACGGCTATTGAGCAGAGCCAGAAGGACAAGAAGCCTGAAGAGTTGACCGACGCTGACAAAGAGGACATGAAGAAGTGCAACGACGACATTGCTGCACAAGAGGAGGCTCGCAAGCAGGTTTGGGCTGAATACGGCAAGCAAAACCCCGTCGTACCTCAACTCATCGACTTGGCCTTGTTGCAAAATGGTTTGTTGCGTGGTGAGGCGCTCAGCAAGTTTATCAACCGCTCTGTTGACTTGATTAAGTAATGAAGTCGTCTAAACTTTTCTGACGAAGATTATATTTGAACTTCATAAAAGTTTAGACGACTTCAAAAAAAAGAAGACTCACCACAAATTGATTTTGTGATGAGTCTTCTTTTTTATCAACTTTATTCAGTCACAGGGGCTGCAGGAGCAGTGGGAGCACTCCCCTTCTTACCACCACGGCGACGATGATGATTATTTTTGCGTTTCTTAGCAGCCTCGTTGGGACGATACTCGTCTGTATTAGAAACAGCATCAGATGACTTTTCGCTAACCGCAGATGACTGACCATTCTCACGAGGCTTCTTATTACCACCGTTGCCACGACGGCGACGATGATTGTTATTGCGCTTACGTGGAGCTGCGGTCTCTTCTAAAAGAGCCACTTCTTCATCGGCCATTACACCCAAATTGTCATGTTCCGTACCAAACACAAGGGTATCGAACGTGATAGGACGCTCTGGAGTGACGTCCGTTTTTGAAGTAACTTCATCAGCTACTTTATGCACTGCTTCTGTTTCTGCTATACCAAGTGAGTGAAGGTCTGATCCAGCCTCTGTTTGTTCTGCCGTTTCTTCCTCCAAAGGCTTTAGATCTTCCTTGATAATAAAGTCTGTAGCGTCTTGAGCTGCAGCCTCTTCAGCTATCACGGCTAAAGTCTCATCGGCTAATTCGGCCTCTTCGTTGGCCTCAGCCACTATCTCGTCGGCAACTTCAGCCTTTAGCAAGTCTTCTTCCGCATCAGTGAGCGTTTCAACGGGCAGTTCCCCTTCTGTCTTAGGAGCAGCGATTGCCCTTTCAGGAGTAGATGTTGTCTCCTCTGCTACCTGTTCTTCCGCCTTTGACTCTGGAGCGACCTCTTGGGCATGTATCGAAAGCGCTTGCATCAAAGTACTTATTTCAATGTTCGAGTTAACGTCAGGAGCGCCTGATGTATCCTCTGAAGCCGCAGGCAAGTCCAATTCTACCTTAAGGTTCGTTTCGCTCGCCTCTTCGTCAGCATATACGGGCACAGCCGTCAACGTTTCGAGAGGTTCGTCGTCCGTGTCTTCTGTCGTTACCGCAGATTTGGTCGCTACTTCACTTGCAACCGATTGCTTTTGTTTCTCCACGGGTGAAACCTTTTCCGTCCCCCCAGGCTGAGCCTCGTCTACTGACTCAGCAGCCACAGGTTGCTCCAAGAGAGCTGCTTCAGCTTGCGCCAAAAGTTCTTCTTGCTCACGAGCCAACTGTTCAGCCTCCTGACGTGCCTTCTCGGCTTTGGCTTTACTTTCTGCCTTTTGACGAGCCTTACGTTCGGCTTCCGCCTTTGCTTCTTCTGCTTGCTTGCGCTGCTGTTCCGCTTCCGCCTTCGCTTTAGCCTTCTCAGCCTCTTGGCGTTTGCGTTCAGCCTTAGCGCGTTGGCGTTCCACCTCTGCTAAACGTTCGGCCTCACGCTTTTCAGCTTTTTCCTCAGCCGTAGTAGTTCCCTTATCAATTCCCTTTACGGCATCGCCTAAGGTCTTAGGACCACGGTTGCGTGTACGCTTCTTACGAAGTTTATCGTCAGCCTCTTTCAGTTCGTCCTCTTGCGGGGGAGCAGGAAGTCCCTTCTCTTCACAGAAAGCCTCCGTTACTACCTCTTCAGCGGGTGGCGTATCAATCACCTCATACGCAGCAGAAGCATCGTAGGCGGCATCGTAAGCCTCGTCAGAAGCAGCCTTAGCGGCAGACTTTGCTCCATTGCTCTTGCGCTCTTCTAACACGGGAGCTGCAGCTTTGTCCTTCTTCTTGCCTTTCTTTGTCACCTTACCGTCTACCACCGTAAGCGACTCTTCTATCTCGTCTATCTTAGGCAGTGCAAAGGACTCTTCAGCCTCCATAGCTGTGCGCTTTTCCTTTGCGCGGAAGATGCTATCATACGTATTAGGTTCGTGGCGCATACGCGTAAGAGCCTCTTTCGAAGCCTCTTGTTGGCTTTCCTTCTTTGAGCGCCCTACCCCACGAGCAATGGTTAAGCCCTCGAGGGTGATAACCGTGCGAAATCCTTTCTCATCGCCCGCACAGCTATCCTTAAAGTTGATATTAATGTGATTCTTTTGACTCCACTCTAAGAGTTTACTCTTAAAGTTCACCTCTTTTTGGGCCACTGTGTCGAGGTCGACGTACTGACCTACCACACGATTGGTTATAAACCAATGGCAATACTTAAATCCGCGATCAAGATAGATAGCGCCCATCAAGGCTTCAAACGCATTCCCCCCAATGTTGGTATGGCTCATACGTGTGCCCTCGGCAGCAAGTATGAGTTTTTCAAGTCCCATCTCACTGGCTAAGCGATTGAGTGCCTCACGTTGTACAATCTTCGAACGCGTTGAAGTAAGGAAGCCCTCTCGCTTGTTAGGATAGTGGCGGAATAAAATATCGCTGACCACCGTTTCAAGCACTGCGTCTCCTAAGTATTCTAAGCGTTCGTTATTGAGTGGCTTTTGCGTATTCTCGCTATGTGACTTGCGGTCGCGACGGTCGCGACTTGCCCCTTTACGATCCTTACCTGCCGCACCAGCTTTTCCCCCCTTACTGTCTCTGGCCATTTGATAGGCCAACGACTTGTGAGAGAAGGCTATGCGGTAGATCTCGATATCATGAGGGTAGAAGCCTAATATATCGTATAGTGCCGAAAGAAACTCCTTATTCTTACGAAAAGGAAGCTTCATCCGATCAAATAAATTAAACATAAACTGAGTTAAATGTGCACTTTTGCCAATATGCAAATGTGCAAATGTGTAATGTGTAAATGTGTAAAAGGTCGCCCTTTGTTAATGTGCAAATGCTTAACAATGTGCAAATGTGTAAATGCCAAATGTGCAGATGCACAAATGCAAAGATATGCATCATTTCATCTGCACATTTTCACATTTGCACATTTGCACATTGTTAAGCATTTGCTCATTATACGGCATACACTTACGCCTCGTACTTCTTCAAGATGCAGCAAGCATTGTGGCCACCGAAGCCGAAAGTATTGCTGAGGGCAGCGCGTACGGTGCGCTTTTGTGCCTTATTGAAGGTGAAGTTGAGGTTGTAGTCGATATTCTCATCGCGATCGTCCTCTTCGTGGTTGATTGTAGGAGGTACGATGTCGTTCTGTACTGAGAGGCAGCAAATCAAAGCCTCAACAGCACCTGCAGCACCGAGCAAGTGACCTGTCATACTCTTCGTTGAAGAGATATTGAGTTTGAAAGCGTGGTCACCAAAGAGCTTCGTGATAGCCTTTACCTCTGAGATGTCGCCCACAGGGGTAGAAGTACCATGTACGTTGATGTAGTCAATGTCTTCAGGTTGCATTTCAGCGTCTTCAAGTGCAGCCTTCATTACGAGGTTAGCACCCAAGCCCTCAGGGTGAGAAGCAGTGATGTGGTGAGCATCGGCTGACATACCTACACCTGCTACTTCGCAGTAAATCTTAGCACCACGTGCCTTAGCATGTTCTAACTCTTCGAGTATCAAGATACCAGCACCTTCACCCATGATGAAACCATCACGACTGGCGCTGAATGGACGTGAAGCGTGTTCAGGGTCGTCGTTACGAGTTGAGAGGGCGTGCATAGCATTGAAGCCACCTACACCACAGGGCCAGATAGCAGCCTCAGCACCACCTGTTACCATAGCGTCGGCCTTACCCAAACGGATAAGGTTGAAGGCATCAGCCAAAGCGTTAGTAGATGAAGCACAAGCTGAAGTAGTCGTGTAGTTAGGACCATGGAAGCCGTACTGAATAGAGATCTGACCTGAAGCGATGTCGGCGATCATCTTAGGGATAAAGAAGGGATTGAAGCGAGGGCCTGATTCTTTATTGAGGGCATAGTTACCTGCTTCTTCTTCGAAAGTGTGAATACCACCGATACCTACACCAAGCACTACGCCAATGCGATCTTTGTTAACTGTCTCAAGATCCCAACCACAGTCTTTGATAGCCTCCATAGCTGCAACGAGTGCATACTGTTCATAGAGGTCCATCTTACGAGCGTCCTTACGATTGATAAAGTCGGTTACGTTGAAGTTCTTTACCTCGCAAGCAAATTGCGTTTTAAACTGTGAAGCGTCGAAGTGAGTGATAGGTGCAGCACCGCTCACACCATTTTGAATGTTCTTCCAAGTTTCTTCTACGGTATTACCAACGGGGGTAAGGGCACCAAGGCCAGTAACTACTACTCTTTTGAGTTCCATTTTAATTTGTTTGGTTGTTAAATGCGCTGCTATCATCATGTGCCGCGCCTTTTGCTCTACGCATCGAGCAACGCTTTGTAGACGCTATCCAAACTCCTAAACGTTTAGTAGATTAGTACGCCTCAAATTCTAATCAATACTTACTAATCTACTAAATAACATCGCTTTGAGAAAGTTCGACTGCTGTGGTTAGCGACTCACGCGTACTAGCTAAAAGGGGCTTACAGCGCAAGAAATGAATAAACTTTTTTTGTTTCAGAACGAGCGACATTTGTCACCCAATACCCTTATACGTAATTAACGTTTAACGCGCAGTATCTCTATGCCTCATCGCCTTGAGAGCAATAAAGCAGACACTTAACGTTAAACGTTAATTACATAATGTGTAAGTATCGTCGTGTGACAAGTGCTAATTACTTGTTAACGTTCTCTTCGATGTAAGCGATAGCATCACCTACAGTAGAGATCTTCTCTGACTTATCCTCGGGGATAGTGATACCGAATTGCTTCTCAAACTCCATGATGAGTTCTACAGTGTCGAGAGAGTCAGCACCGAGATCGTTAGCGAAGCTTGCTTCATTCTTTACTTCAGATTCGTCAACGCTGAGCTTGTCAACGATGATAGCCTTTACTTTTGCTTCAATATCAGACATAGTTTCTTATATTTGTTATTAATGAATTATTTGCTATTGGCTTAATTCCGCGTGCAAAAGTAATGCTTATTACGTAACCAAACAAACTTTTCGTACAAAAAGATGTGATTTTTTGCACGTTTTTCGTTTTTATGTGCTATTTTACATAAATATACTTATGAATCAAGGAGAAAAGGTGGGAACGCGAACTGCGATTGTCTGCCTAATTGGGGGGCGGGTTTGTAACCCGCGGCAGCAGCATGCTTTGGACATCTGCTTATAGTCGCTTATAAGTTGATATTTACAACATGCTGCTGCCGCGGGTTACAAACCCGCCCCCCAATTAGATAAAATACCGGTACAACACCTAAAAGTCCTTACGTATTTTTACCACCGACGTTTTTTGTTTCATGTTTCATTTTTTACGTTTAACAAAGTGATAATCAATGATTTCAAGAGATGAAACATAAAGATTATATGTTTCACTTTTAGTTTCATAGTTTCACTTTTCCATTTTTATCGTTTTGCAAAGGAATTAGAGATTACAACTATGAAAAAGGACACAAAGAGAGCGATTTATCGCTCCCACAGTGTTCTTGAATCGCTCCCACAGTGTTTTTGAATCGCTCCCACAGTGTTTTTAAATCGCTCCCATTGTGTTTTTTAGAAGAATGAAACATGAAAGCAAAAATGAAACATACACTATCTATGTTTCATCTCTCGAACACGTTGATTATCAACACACTAAACCATAAAAAATGAAACATGAAACATAAAATAGAAAGTAGATAAATGTAGTATAGTAGTAATAACAATTACCCTTCACAAGGCATTTATAGAGCATTCTGTAGAGGAAATTACAGAGATGTAAAATTTAACATTCAGCGAAATATTAACCAAAACGTAAAAAATTAACCTTTATTTTTTCGTACATTTGCAACGAAAATAATATCATTGCAAGCCACCATTGTGTACTGACGCGAAGCAGGAATGATTAACGAAGAACATCGCCTTATATATATATTATATAATAAGGAGTATAAGTACGTTTCTACCCTATCATTTCGAGAAGCAATCACATCGTTGGCTTAACACATTTAATCCTTACTTACATGACAAAAGGTGTAAAACTTACGGCGGCAGCCTTGCTATTGACCACGGGAGCGTGGGCACAAGCACCCGCCGACACCCTGAGCATCGACAATTCGGACTTTACGTTCACCGAGTCGCAGCTCGACGAGGATAACGATGCGTCACAAGCCGTATCGGCTATCACAGGGTCAAAAAGTGACCCTTACAACTCTGAAGTGGGCTATCTGTTCAGCCCGATGCGTTTCCGCGTACGCGGTTACGACAACATGTATAGCAACTACTACATGAATGGCCTTCAGCTCAACGACCTCGAAATGGGTCGCTTCGGCTATAGCATGGTGGGCGGTATGAACGACGCTACGCGCAACCAAGAAGGCGTTACTCCTTACGACTACAACACATTTGGCATTGCCGGTGTGGGCGGTGCTACCAGCGTCAACGCTCGCGCCAGCCAATTCGCTGCGGGCAACAAACTCACCCTTTCGGGTTGTAACCGCAACTACGTAGCACGCGGTATGTTCACTCATGCCACAGGCCTCTTACCCTCAGGCTGGGCTTTCGCCGGTTTGGTAGGCTATCGTTGGGCTAACGAGGGTGTGATTGAAGGCACGTTCTACAACTCACTCTCTTACTTCCTCTCTGCCGAAAAGCGTTTTGGCACGAAGCACGCTCTCTCACTCGTCACCTTTGGTTCGCCCACAGAACGCGCCCAACAGGGTGCCAGCACCGAAGAGGCTTATTGGTTGGCCAACTCTCACTACTACAACCCTAACTGGGGTTACCAAAACGGTGAGAAGCGTAACTCACGCGTTGTCAACGACTTTGAGCCTACAGCTATCTTGACCTGGGACTGGAAAATGCGTGACAACATGAAGCTCACCACTGCCGCAGGCTTTAAGTACGCCATGTATAGTTCTACCGCCCTTGGTTGGAACGGCAATGCTTACGACCCTCGCCCTGATTATTACAAGAACTTGCCTTCATCTATCTTCGGTGTGTACGATCCCGAACAGAATTGTTATGATTGGCTGCAAAAGAATCCTTGGGCTTTGGAAGGCTGGAACCAACTTTACAACTATTGGACAAGTTCTAAGGCCAACCGCCAAGTAAATTGGGACCGCATGTATGCGGTCAACCGCAGCGCTGCTGCCCAAGGCGACGAGACACTTTACTATCAAGAGCGCCGCCACAACGACCAAATGGTCGAAACGTTCAACACGCTCTTCAATCACGATATCAACGCTCATCATCGTTATGCCCTCGGTTTCCAATACAACCGCACAAAGGGTATGCACTATAAGACCATGGCCGACCTCCTTGGTGGTACGAAGTACACCGACATTGACAAGTTTGCTGCCAACGAGTATGGTCGCAATAGCCAAGAAGCACAGAACGACTTGAATAATCCCAACCGCCAGATTGGCGTTGACGACAAGTTTGGCTATAACTACAACATCTTCGTCGACAAGATGCGCGCCTACGGCCTTTACCAATACACAGAAGGCATGTGGCAGTACAACCTCCAAGCTTGGGGCGAAGGCACCTTGATGCAGCGCGAAGGTTTGATGCGCAATGGTCGTGCAGCAGACAACTCTTACGGCAAGAGTGGCAAGGCTAAGTTCCTCGGTGGTGGTGGCCGTTTTGGTCTGAACTTCCGTCCGAGCGGTAGTCATTTGCTCTCGCTCAACTTTGGTGCTGAAAGCGATGCTCCGTTGGCTCGCAACTCATTCGTGGCTCCACGTATGCAAAACGACTTCGTTGACCACCTGCAGAATGAGAACATCTTCCACACCGACCTCTCTTACCTCTTCCGCTTTGGCAACTTGACAGGTAAGGTGAGCGGTTACTATAGCCACTTCAATGGTGGCGTAGAACAAACAGCCTTCTACAACGACGATGAGTCACGCTTCACTTACCTCACGATGAGCGGTGTTGAGCGCGAACACTATGGCGTAGAAGCTGCCTTCTCTTACCAACTCACGTCTAACTTCTCAGTCAACTTGATTGGTACGTATGGCGAAGCTAAGTACGTCAACAATCCCTTGGCTCAAGTAGCTTACGAGGGTTCGAACGCTACGACATTGAAGGATTTGAACACGTGGAAGAACCCCAAGAATGGTAAGACCATGCCTATGCGCGTACTGGCAAAGGGCATGCGCGAGAGTGGTTCTCCTCAGGCTGTTGTAAGCCTCGGCTTCGACTACAACGTGAATGGTTGGTTCTTCAGTGCTAACTTGAACTACTACGACCGCGTTTATATCGACTTCTCTGAATACCGTCGTTTGAGCAAGTTCGTTCCTACTTATAGCAGTACGGGCTTTGACGAAAACGGCAACCAACTCTTCGACGTGAAGAAGAGCGACCTTGACGACAAGGGCGGCATTCTTTACGACCAAAGCGGCAATATCGTGGCTGCTTATGGTGCTAAGCAAGAGAAGGCAAAAGGTGGCTTTATGCTCGACGCCTCTATTGGTAAGTACATTCGCTTGAAGAAGGGACGCAGCATTAGCATCAACCTCTCTGTTCAGAACATTACCAACAACCGCAACCTCAAGACGGGTGGCTACGAACAAAACCGCTCTGATAACTATCAAAACGGTCAGAACCGTAACTATGCCTTCTCTAAGAACTCAAAATACTATTATGCCAATGCCATCAACGGCTTCTTAAACATTGGCTTTAAGTTCTAACATGAGTTTAATAAGTTTAGAGAGTTTAATAAGTTTAGTAAGTTTAATTAGTTTAATTAGTTTAGTAAGTTTAATAAGTTTAGTCGATAGACTTCTTAGACACGCTGCGACTTATTAAACTGCCTCAACTCATTAAACTTATTAAACCTCCTCAACTTATTAAACCTCTTCAACTCATTAAACTAATTAATCTCATAATTTATGAAATTAAAATTTTTATCCATCATAGCAGTTGCGGCGTTGGGATTATTCACCACCTCGTGTATGGACGACCATGACGAGCCCAACACTGACGACTTTGTAGTGACCAGCCCCACCGACATTGGTGAGGTGAACGCTACTATTCTCAGCGTAAAGGAGCAATTCTGCGTTGATGCCTCAAAGGCTGACTACGCACGCAACTCGTCTAACTTCTACACCAAGGTAAACGACGACATTATTATCGAAGGTGTAGTTTGTGCCAACGATATCAGTGGCAACCTTTATCAGACTTTGCTCGTTCGTAACATCGATGACCCCACGAAGGCGGGCGACCCTGCTCACGACCAAAGCATCATTCTTTCGGTTCGTAGTACAGCGCTCTATCCTTACTTCGCGCTCGGTCAGCGCATCAAGATTAACCTCAAGGGACTCTATGCCGGCATCTATAGTAAGACACCACGCATTGGTATGCCTTATAAGACCTCAAGCGGCAACATCAACCTCGGTCCTGCCCCCTTCGAGTCACTGAAGACGAACGTACAATTAATCGGTAAGCCTAATGCTAACGCTCCCGAATTGATTCCATTGGATAAGACAGGACAGACGGGCGACGCTTGGTTGCGCGCTTCGGCTAACAAGACTTACGAGAATACGCCTATCTTGGCCACCGTTCGCGGTATGATAAAAGAGGCTTTGCCCGAAAATCGTAACACGCTCGATAAGGGTACTACCTCTGACGTACTCAACAAAGAAGAGAGTCTTTCTGCCAATGGCAAGAAGATCTTTGGTCCCTACGAGTTACACGACGACGGCTATGGTGTTGACCGCACACTCAACCTCATCAGCAACAACTCAACGGTTGCTATTCGTACTTCAACGAAAAACCGCGTTTCGTTCATCGAACTGCCCGAAGACGCACGTTCATATACGGGCGTACTCAGCTACTACAGCACTTGGCAGCTGCAGTTGCGCGACACCAACGACGTTTCTAAAAACTAATTTTTTAGCTTGACGAGTTAACAAGTTGACGAGTAAGTTACCATAGTATCAAAGTCAAACTTGCACGTTAACTTGTCAACCCAAACATTGTTTTCCCCGATAATATCACAAAAAATGAATAAATATATTTTCTGCCTTGCAGCTGCTGCCCTTTCTTTGGGCTTCACCGCTTGCGAAGACGTGCCTGCTCCTTATGGCATTAACAACAACAAGCCCGATACTCCCAACCCTCCTTCTGAAGAGGGTGTAATCATCGACGCTCCCCTTTCAAGCAACTTGACTTCAAACGTAGGTGAGTTCACCGCTCCCACTACCGTAGGCAACTATCCCTTTGCCATTGACGGTAGCTATGGCTACGTTAAGGTAACCTCTTACGACAGCGAGAGCAAAGTAAACAACGCTGCTGAGAGCTACTTAATAGCTCCTACCGTTTCACTCAAAGACGTAGAAAAGGCACACGTCACTTTCGACTACATCTTGCGCTATGCCAATTCAAGCGAGTTAAAGACCAACTACCTCGTTCGCTTCAGCACCAACTATGCTGGCGACCCCGCTACTGCAACTTGGACTGACGTTACATTCAACCCCATTCAGGTGGCTGATTGGAACACTTGGACAACGGCCGATGTCAACGTTCCTGCTGCCTTCATAGGTCAAGAGAACGTTACCGTAGCCTTCTATTACAAGACCGATGCTAAGGCTGCCACTTGGGAGCTCAAGAACTTTAAGCTAAGCAAAGGCGAAGCTGCTGGCAATAAAGTTGACCAAAGCACACGCACACTGCCTTATAGCGAGAGCTTTGCTACTTCATTAGGTGGATTTAAGAACTACACCACCAGTGGTGCTGGCGAGTGGACAATCGACTATAGCACTGCAAAGGCTACAGGTTGGAACGGTACGACCAAGGTGACCACTGCTGGTACTTACTACTTGGTAAGCCCTGAGATTTCACTCGAAGGCCAGACAGCAGCTCACGTTTCTTACGAATACATCTTGCGCTACAACAAGGGTGACGAAAATCAGCAAGTACTCATCACCGACAACTTCAACGAAGCTACTCCCACTGAAGGGTGGACTCCGCTCGTTGCTTCTCACAAGGAAGGTGCTGATTGGACCACCTTTGAGAAGGAAGACGTTGCTATCCCTGCTGAGTATATGGGCAAGAAGATTCGCCTTGCCTTCCGTTACAATACCAATGCTGAAAGCGGTTCTACTTGGGAAGTGAAGAACTTCGCCATTGCTGCTGGTGCTCCGGGTTCTTCTGAACCTACCACTCCCGATACACCTGCTGACGGCAATAGCATCACAGTGAAGGCTTCTGACTTCGGGGTTGAAAACAATGCTGAAGTGTCTACTATCACGCTGACTAATGGTACTACGCTTACATTTAACGCAGGTGGCGGCTCTAACGCACCAAAGTATTACACAAATGGTACAAACGTGCGTATGTATCCTAAGAATACGGTCACTGTTACCAGCGCTAACAAGAAAATTGTAAAGGTCGTACTCAACTGCGATACTTACAACGGCACTATCTGCAATGCCAGCGGTGACGTTGCAGCTACTCCGGGTAGCGTAAACGTAGCAGACGCGGTGATTACAATTACAGGCATTGACAACTTGAGCACACTCATCACCAATACTTCTGCAACTACAGGGGCTGCAAGCCAAATCCGCTTCAAGTCTATCACGATTACATACGCTGATTAATACACATCTCGTACGTAGTAACTTATAACATTTGTCTGACCGTTGTTGCCTAAAACATCAAGCTTTCAGCAACAACGGTCAGACTTTTTCACGATTAAAGGAAACGAATGAAACTTCTTAAATACTTGTGCATTGCCTGCTGCGCCCTGACATTGGCTGCCTGTGGCGATGATGACCCTACTTGGGTGCCAGACAATGGCAACAACAATAACGGTGGCAATAGTGCTAACACTTCTATTACCAACCGTATGGAGACGCCCCGCGTACTGAACGACGGTTCTACCCTACTCATCGATCATACAACGACCACCAATGGCAAAAAGATTGTGACCTATGAGTTAGAATACGATAAGAACAAACTGCACTCACGCTGGGTAGCCTTTCGCTTTGACGGCAACACACGCAGCAAAACAACAGGCCGTTCGGACGAACCCTTTGCTGACGACCCAAGCATTGACGCCAACTATCGTATTGGTAAGAACGGCTTTGGCTGGGACTACAACCGTGGCCACCTCTGCGCCTCTGCCGACCGCCTTTACAACGTAGAGGCCAACGTGCAAACGTTCTATATGACCAATATGTCGCCCCAATTGGCTTCGTTCAACCAAGCCTACTGGGTTACGCTTGAAGGCTTGGTACAGGCGTTGGGCCGCGATAAGACCTTCTCTGACACGCTTTACGTGGTGAAGGGAGGTACGATTAAGGACAACCAGATAATCGACTACGTAACACGCTCAAATGGCAAACGTGTGGCCATTCCTAAGTATTACTACATGGCATTGCTGAAAGTAAAAAATGGCGTTTACTCTTCCATTGCCTTCTGGATGGAACACAAAGAATATGGCTATGATTATAAACACAAGGCTCCGCTGAGCGAAATTGCCAAAAATGCCATTTCGGTTAACAAGTTAGAAGAGCTGACAGGCATCAACTTCTTCCCCAACCTACCCGACACAAACGAAGAGTTAGTTGAAAGCACCTGCGACAAGAGTGCTTGGGGCATGTAGCCACACACTATTGAAGTTCGTTTACGAATGATTACTCTTGTAGTTCTGTAATGAATTGCATTTTATAAAGCCTCTCCCCCTAACCACTCCCAACTGGGAAGTGGGTTAGGGGGAGAGCTTTCCAATTTTTTTTTGGGGGGGGGAGGTATCTCACAACCCTGTCAAATACTTATATAGCTCACGAGAGTCGGTTAGGCCTAACTTGCGAGCCATGCGCTGGCGCTTCTTCTTGCAATATTCGGGGGTAATATTGAGTAAGAGGGCGATTTCTTTTGACGATAGGTTGATATAGAGGAGCGAGAGAAAACGTATGTCGCTGGGCGAGAGGTCGGGGTGACGCGCCTTTAAGGTTTCGATGAACTGGGCATTTGACTGCTCAAAGTAAGTGGTAAAGTCCTTCCACTCTACTGAGGCATCTAACTGGTGTCGCAAGGCACTGAGCGTGCGCTTGAGGGCGGCATCATTCGTCTTGCTAAACACATCATTCGCTTCAAGCGCATGAATGAGATCTCGCAGGGCATCGGTGCGGTTGGCTGCTTGCAGGGCCTTCGACATGAGTTCACGACTGCGCTGCTCAATAGTGCGCTGGCTGGCTTGTTGCTCAGCCTGCTCGTCAGCCAAGCGATGTTGCAAAAGTTCACGACGCTCCTGCTCGCGTTCCAATTCAAGTGCCGCCAAACGACGTTGCTGCCGACTATTACGCTTCTGCACCCACAAGGCCCACACCAAAATGGCACATGCCACTACAGCTACCAACATCAAGGCCAACTCCAAACGGTGCTGACTACGATAAGAGTCGATTTCTTGCTGCTTCTGCCAGATGTCGAACTGAATCTGTCGCGCTTCGAAGAGTTTCTGCCCCGTGACGTTGGAGAGTTTGTCGGCAGTTCTCACCACGGAGTCTTTACAAGCCAAAGCCTGCGGGAAGTCATTCAATAGCGTATAAGCCGAGGCTAAAAGTTCAAAAACCGACCTTTTCATCGACAAATCCACCCCACCCTTGGTCAGCAAGATACGCTGCGCTGCTGCCACGGCCTCATCGGCGCGTCCCGTAGCTTGTGCCGTACGCGCTTGGCAGAGCAAGAGATCGGGGTGAACGGATAAATCGGGATATTTCTGCTGTACCCCTTTCACCAAATCATAAGCGACTTCCGCACGCCCCATCTGCAACAGGTAGTCCATACGGAGGGCTACTAATGAAGGTTTATTCTCCACATCGCGCCCTAATAAGCGTTCGGCCTCTTCGATGAAGGGGAGCGCCTTCTTACATTGTCGGTCGTCTATCAACAAAGTGGCAATATTGAGGGCACAACCTCCGATGAAAACGTTATCTTTTCCGCGTTTGAGGTCGTGATAGATGTGTTGGTATTCAGAGAGAGCTTTGGCTTTTTCGCCATTCATCATGTAAAGGCCTGCTATATTATTGCGAATGCTCAGCACCTTGCGCTTATCGAGGTGTTGCGTAGCAATCTGATAGGCTTGCGTAAAGTTCTGCAACGCATCAGCATAATTGAGCAACTCAGCTTGGTTGATGCCTAAGTTGGTATATACCCAAAAGAGCTGCTCGTAGTCAGTAACGCGCTCTGCCTCAGTGCGAGCGCGGATCAGAAGGTCGGACGAACGGCGGTAGTCTTTCTTCACCGCTGCATCGGCGGCTTGCCGCACCAACGAGCGTGCCGTATCGCTGCTCTCACCCCACGTCGTGAGGGGGAAAAGCAACAACCAACTGCTAAACATTACGAAACGGAATAGCTGCTGTATGTTGAACCTTAAAGAGTAATACATTAGTGAAAGATTTTGCGATGAATTGGGGGATATTTTCGCTTTCTTAGACTTTAATCAGTCATTTACGGACAAATGTAGGCATTATTTGCGAGATGAAAAGAAAAGTTGCATAATATTTACACTTTGGCGCAATAGGCTTAAAGAAATTGCAAAATGATATTTCATAATAAAACGATCTACATTTGATGCTTTTTATAGCATTATCCCCTCCTATTTCGCCATACATATTTTATTATTCATTGATTATCAGCGCAATACAGCAAGCACTGCATATAATTACAAAAATAAGACATCCCCTTTATATCCCCCTTATAATTTGTGAAAACATACAAAAGCGTGGTATATTTGCGGTGTCAATTTGTTAGATATGATAGCTGACGAGTTAACGAATTAATGAGTTAACTAAGAAAACAGAAGAGCGAACACAAAATCATATATGCTTATGAAAAGACCATTACTCTTTGGCGCTATGGGGCTTGCTGCTCTTTGCGCAAACGCACAGACTACGGTTGAAACCGCACAAGAGGTAACAGAAGGTAACAACAGCTACGTACAAGCTGAAGCCAGCTACGCTACCCTTTACTTTAAGTACACTGCCGATGCTGACCAGTTACTTTACATCAACAAGGACTTTAACGGTAGCTTCTTGCCCACTACTGACGGCACATCAAGCAATGTCATCTCTTATGCCAACGAGAATAATGGCAAAACCATGGTTGTACCCGTTAAGGCAGGCCAAACAATCTATCTCGTTGCTATGACAAGCGACCAGAACGTTAGCTTCAGCGCTACCTCAAAGGCTGCCAATATTGACGGTTCAACGATTGCTACGGCCATTGAAGGCGGCAAAAACCGTTTCTTTGTACCTCAAAACCGCGAAGCAAATAGCTATGGTGGCTATGACAACAAGCCCACCTATATTAAATATACTGCTACGAACAACGACGTACTGCAGATGACTTTCGAAGGCTACGTAATGGACGCCACCATTCAAGAGGGCGAAGACGGCACACCTACTTCATTCAATGTCAACAGCCAATACGTAAATGGCGTAAGCACTTACGTAGGCAAGGTAAACGTTGAAGCAGGCAAGACTTACTACATTCGCGTAACCAACTACAGCCCATTGTTTGCTACCTTCGATGAGGTAGTTGTAAAACAAGGCTCAAGCTACGACGTAGCTATTAAGGCTGAAGAAGGCGATGCAAACGTTCTCTCTAAAGAGGTAGGCAAGACTTGGTACACCTTCACTCCGTCACAAGCAGGCTTCGTTAGCCTCACGTCTGATGCTGACTTGGCTGGCGGTACGATTAAGGTTTACAACCAAGCATACCAAATCACCTACGATCAGCCTGTCACCAGCGTAACAGGTAAGTTTGATCTTCGCTTTGAAGCGACTGCTGGCACTACCTATTATATATGTATCGAACGTGCCAACGCGGCTGACGCTGATAGCAAGTTCTCTTTAAAGCTCGAAGCTGCTAAGGCTGGCGATACGTTCAACAATCCTATCGCACTGAATGCTAACGGTGGTACCGAGACCGTGCCCGAAAGCAATGGTACTTATTATTATAGTATCACCGTTCCTAAAGGGCAACACTTTATCACGGTTAATGCCCCCAGCGGCATTTCGACGAACGAGAGTGCTACCCAAACGACAGTCTACCTTTACACAAAGGACTCTCAAGGCAACTACTCTGTAACGAGCGGCCGCAATGGTTTCCGCCAAATGGTTGAGACTTACGCTGAAGAGACTACCTATATCATTGCATGGAAGTGTGACGAAGGTAAGAATGCCTTTAGCTTCAACTATGGCATATCTGAGGTTAAAGACGGTGACATCGCTTCAAAGCCACTTACTGCCAATGAAGGCGACAACACCATTGAAAAGACTTCCGACACCTACTTCACCTACACTCCTACTAAATCTGGTTGGTTGACCATCGACACCGAACCTACGATTAACGTTGAGTTTTGGAAAGACACTTATGGGCAGAGCAAGTACGATGCCGTAAATTCAGGCTTTATTACCAAAGCTAAAGTGGAAGCAGGTCAACCCGTAATTATCAAGATTAGCGGTATGACCGAAGAAGGTTCTACCTTCATCCTCTCTTTGGAAGATTTTACAAAAGGAGAATCGATTGACAATCCTATCGAAGTCGTAGGCGAAGGTGATGCCGCAGCTATATCTCTCCCCACCAAGGCCATTGACAATTGGTACGTTTACACTGCTCCGAAGAGCGGCAAGTTGACCGTTTCGTCAAACATGACTGCTGGTTTGGGTCAGAACGCGCTTTACGTTCAAGTAGGCAAGAACGGTCAGAAGCAAAACTTCAAGGGCTCTAAGTTGGAGGGTTCTACATCGGTTGACGTATTCGAAGGCTCTATCTTTGTCAACGAAGGCGATCAAGTGTACGTAAACGTTGTACTGAAAGACGCTCAACAGAAAATTAACTTGAACTTTAAGATGGCCGACCCACAAGCGGGCGAAACGGCTGCCACTGCTATCGATATCACCGAACTCGATTCTTACACCTTACCTTCTGACATTTCACGCACTACTCCTATTTGGCTCAGCATTGATGCCAAGCAGACGGGGGTTTACATCATCGAGACACCGACTTACGATCCTAACGACGGACAAGTTCACAATACCTACATTGGTGCCGACGCTTATGCTACCGATGCCCAAGGCAACCAAACAGGTTCGGCTGTTGCCAGTGCTTCGACTAACTACGATAACACGACCAACATTAGCCAAGCCGTACTCAAATTCGTTGTAAATGGCAAAGACAATCCAACGGGCCGTTACCTCATTCAGGTATATGCCACCAATGGCGAAACACCCGTCAACATCATCAAGCGCAACATCGAGCGCGGCGAAGATGCTTCTATGCCTATCGAACTCCAAGCTGGCGATTTCGAAATGAAGACAGCCAACTACAGCGCCCCCATTTGGTATAGCGTAAACGCTGGCGTAGGCGACTTGATCATCTCATCGTCTAACTACTGGCAGGGCGAACTCTATGCTACTGACGGCGACGGCATGCCTACTGGTAGCTATCTCACTTCTTCTCAATATCAATACGACGGTTCTGGCTACAAGTTGACTTACACCATCGACGGCGAACAAGCCAAAACAGGCGTTTACCTGATTAAGGTAACACAAGCCAGCAGCGGCTACACGGCTACGGCAGCGTTTAAGACCGACGTTACGGGCATCGACCAAGTAGCTAAAGACACTTGTTTTGTCAACACGGCTAATGGCCAGATTGAAGGCATTAACGGCGAAGGCATCGAAGTGTTCGACATCACCGGACGCGTAGTAGCTAAGGGCAAGGGCAACGTCAACGTACCTAAGGGCGTTTACGTAGTTCGCACCAATAGCGGCAAGACGGTGAAAGTAACTGTAAAGTAAGTTTAATAAGTTTAATGAGTTTAATAAGTTTAATAAGTTTATGAGTTACCCCTACGTAACGCGTGCTTTCTAGCACGCGACCAATTAAACTCATTAAACTTATTAAACTCATTAAACTTAAAACTCAGAACATCAATCCAACCTATGAAACACATTGGGGGCAAGGCAAATTTACGTTTGCTTTACCCCCTATGTGAGTTTTAGTTGAAAGTCAACCAAAATATATAACAAATTCATTTTTTATGAACAAACACCTCACTCGGTATCTGCTTGCAGCTGGACTGTTGGTAGCTTCATCGGGTACGGCATGGGCCATTAAGGCAAGTCCGAAGCCCATCACCGTAAAGCAACCCGACGGAACGACCTTGGTCATCCGCGTGCATGGTGATGAGAACTTTCACTACATCACCACCACCGACGGCTTCCTTATTCAGCGCGACAAGGACGGATACTTCAAGTATGTGCAGACCGATGCCTCACAAGGCACGCGTAAACTGACAGCTCGTCGCGCACTGAATGCTGATAAGCGTTCGGCTGCCGACAACCAGTTTCTCAGCACCTTGCGCCCCATTCGCAAAGAGGCGGACGCGGAATGGCTCAAATCATTGCGCGGCAACGTGCAACCCATGACCGTCGGTCAAACGCTTCCCGCCAGCGTGCGAAGCCGCAAAGTCGATGCCCAAACGGGCGAAGCCAAAGAGAGTGAATACCTCGTTGTGTTGGTAAAGTATGCCGACGGCGAGTTCCACTTCACCGATGGCGACTTCGACGCTTGGCTCAACGAAAAGGGCTATAGCAAGAATGGCGGCACAGGTTCGGTCAAAGACTACTATCGTGACAACTCTATGGGACAGTTCGTGCCCAACTTCACCGTAGTAGGGCCTTACACGCTCGACCACGAACGCACCTACTACGCTGCCGACCTCGGTGGCACGGGTAACGACGTCAACCCGCAAGCCCTCGTCATTGAGGCTGCACAGAAGGCCAAAGCCGACCACCCTGAGATAGACTTCTCTAAGTTCGACAACGACGGTGATGGCTATATGGACAACATCAACGTCGTAATCGGTGGTTACAGTCAAGCCTCATCAGGCGATGACAAAGATATGTGGCCTCACTCTTACCGCCTCAAGACAAGCGACGAAGACCTTTCGATAGAGATCGACGGCATTCGTGTCAACAACTACTCTGTCTCGGCCGAGTTGGTAGGCGCTTCGGGCATCAACATGGACGGTATCGGTACGTTTACCCACGAGTTTGGCCACATCTTAGGTCTGAAAGATATGTACGACACCGACGACTACGATGGCGGTATCGGTATCGACCCAGGAGCTTACAGCCTCTATGCCTCAGGTAGCTACAACAACAATAGCCGCACCCCAGCAGCCCTCATGACCTTTGAGCGCATGCAAATGGGCTGGCTCAAGAAGGAGGATCTTCACCAACTCAGCCAAGCTGAAGACGTTACCCTTCCTATCATGACCAGCAACACGGCTGCTTACGTTGACGCACGCCCTGGACTCAGCGACGATGAGGGCTACGAATGGTACGTGTTCGAAAATCGTCAAAAGACGGGTTGGGACAGCTACATTCCTTATCACGGCCTCTTAATCTACCACTTGGACTATACCAAGAGTATGGTGGACAAATATTGGAGTGTGAACGGGCCTAACAACAATGCGCGCCACCGCTGTATGTACATCGTACCGGCCGACGGCATTGACGACAACAACACGCGTAAGGGCGACACCTATCCTGGCACTTCGGGCGTAACCTCTTTCACCGACTATTACAACTGGTTGGGCGACAAGGTACGCACCCCGATTACCAACATTCGCGAAGAGAACGGCCTCATCTTCTTCCAAGTAAAGGGCGGCGCTACGGAGCAATCAAGCATCGAAACGCAACCCGTAGGTTACGCCGACATCGCTTCTACCTCTATTACCGTAAAGGCAAAGGTAGGTAAGGCTACACAAGACATCAAAGAGATGGGGTTCTGCTGGAGTGATGCTACCGAAGAGCCCACGCTCGATCCTTCCGATAGCGAACACAAGGCAGTAGCTACGGCCAACACGGCTGAGCTGACAATCGACGAATTGGAACCCGCTACGCTCTACTACGTGCGTGCTTACATGACCTTGGCCGACGGTACCACCGTTTATGGCGCTGCCCTACCGGTTAAGACCGAACACACACCGTTGCAAGCTCCGCTTTCGCTCACGTTCGACGATACCGACGTTGACGGCGGCTTGAGTTATTGGCGCATTGTCGACCAAAATAACGATGCCAACACGTGGAACTACGACGCGAGCACACAGGCCATGGTTTATACGGGCGACTACTGGAACAATGGTAACGATTGGCTTATCTCAGAGAAGTTGCACGTGCCCGAACGCGGTGGCCTTTACATCTTGCGCGGTGTAATGGACCCCTCATACGTTGAAAAGCTCGATGTGTACGTTTCTACTCGTTCACGCGAGGTGAGCGACTTCCACTTGGTAAAGCAATTCTCATTGGCCGACCAATTTGGTGCCATGGCCGTCGACGAGGTTGACCTCAGCGACTTTGCTGGCAAGGACGTTTACGTGGCCTTGGTTTGCACCTCTGAACGTATGCAGAGTTCTCTCTGGCTATGGGGCATTATGATGACGCAACGCTTGGAGCAGCCCGTCATTACCACCTTCGGCCGTCAAGGCGATGCCTTACACGCAGAGTGGAATGAAGTAAAGAATGCTTCTACTTACTTCCTTGAGTTCTATAAGGAAACAGACAAGACGAACGTTGCGGCTAAATTCTTGCCCGAAAGCGACGTGACCGACGCCGTAGGTGAGGTTTCACTCGGCACAGGTACGATGTACTTCACGGGTAGCGGAACGGTTCAAACCATTGATTACCCCGACGGCATTACCAACATTCAGTACGTACTGAAGTCGGGCGGCCCGCGCGGCACTTCTACCTTTGGCGTAGAAGGTTCTAACGACAATGGCCAGACGTGGACGCGCATTGGTGAGTTGCAACGCATCAATAGTGTTGATGCCGACGGTACTGCTGTCGACCTCAGTACTTACATGAAGGGCAAGACCTACAAACGCTTGCGCATGGTCTGCGACTTTGGAGGCCGCTTGGTCAACATCACCAACTTTAGTCTGACCTACAACGATGGTGTTGTGCTCGACACGTTGGCAATGGGTGCTTCTGGCAACAATGGCCGCGACACGCAAGTCACTATCAACGAGACGACTCCAGGCGAGTTCAACACAGGTCGTTACCGCTTCATCGTCACCGCAGGCGATGGTATGCTCTACTACGAATCTTCTGTCCCCGCCATTTACGACGCAGAAGCTACGGGCATTACCAACGTGACCACCAACGGCGAGGCCTCACTCGTTCCCGTTCGTGCTCTCTGCAAAGAAGGCATTGTTACGTTAGCTGGCTTAACTCCCAACAAGGCTGTTACGCTTTATGCTACCGACGGCCGTGAGTTGCTCCGCTTCGTTCCTACCGCAGCCCATGCAGCCGTTAAGCTGAACGGCTACGAAGGAGTGGTGATTGTTAAACAATAAAGTTTCTTGGGTTGACAAGTTGACAAGTTAACGAGTTAACAAGTTGACGAGTTAACAGGTAAGTTACTTTATATAATAAAGACAAACTTACCCGTCAACTTGTTTACTCGTTAACCTCTGTCAACAAAAAAACAAACTTACCCGTTAACTTGTTTACTCGTTAACTCGTCAACTAAAAAAAGAGACAAACTTACTAGTTAACTTGTCAACCCAAAAACAACCAATATAAAAGAAAAGAATGAAACAACTTCTATTCAGCATACTCGCCCTGTTGGCCACTCCCGTGTTGGCACAGCAGGTGGGCAAGGTGAAGCCTCAACAGCCCACTGCCCCCCCATCGGCACAAAAGTATGCGATAACAGCTACAGCTAATGCTGCGAAAGCGCAGGCACTCGACAAGGTAGTGCCCCAACTTTCGAGCGTTAACAATAAGGCGGTCACGCTGCGCTGGAATAGTCCTGAAGCCACTGACGGTATATTCGAGGACTTTGAAGGCCATAGCGACTTCGTCATCAACTCGCCAGGTACGACGGGTTGGACTTACATCGACGCCGATAATGCCAACACGTACACGTGGACGGCGGCCTCTTTCCCCAATCAGGGACAGAAGATGGCTTTCATCGTGTTTAATCCGTCAAAGACATCGCCTTCTACTGGTACTTACCCTGCCGTTCAACCCTTCTCGGGCAATAAGATGTTGGTAGACTTTACCGTTGACGGTGGCAACAATGACTTTATCATTTCGCCCGCACTCAACTTCAAGAGCGACTTCCAAATCAGTTTCCGCGCCAAGAGTTATAAGGACACTTGGGGACTGGAACGCTTCAAGGTAGGTTACTCTACTACGGGCACACGTCCTTCTGACTTCACCTTCGTACAGGAGGGCGACTATACCGAGGCTCCTCTCGACTGGACGCTGTTTGAATACCGCATTCCGAAAGAAGCCAAATACGTCTGCATCAACTGCGTTTCGAACAACGCGTTTATGTTTATGCTCGACGACATCTTCATCGGCACGAACCAAGTGCGTCCGAGAGTAGCCGCTCGCGCTACCTCTACCGACGCTCGCTTAGCAGGTTTCAACCTCTATCGTGACGGCGAGAAGGTAAACACAGAGTTAATCAAGGCCGTTTACACTACCGACAACGTACCCGACTATCGCACTTATAGTTACACCGTGCAACCCGTCATGACGGACAATACGGTAGGCGATATGTCTGAGGCCCTCAGCGTTGAAGTACCCGACGTGCGCTTGCTCCCCTTCTTCGACGACTTTGACAACAACACCATTGACTCTACACGTTGGAGCCGCCCCACCACTAAGGCGGGCGAGGAGAATAAGTGGAAGAGCGACTACTATGCTTACGGTTTGGTAGACTTCTCTGCTTGCTATCCTTACTCAAGTATGGCTGACTACTCACAGAGTCTTGTCACACGCGAACTCAATACGCCCAACCCCGACAATACGTGGATACGCTACGAAGTTCGTCTTGACTACAACTTAAAGTATGCCGTAAGCGGACTGTACAGTGTGCTCGCCACCGAGATTTCTACCGACGGTGGCAACACTTGGACGCAGGTAGACAGCATTAAGAACGACATAGGTTCGTTCAGCTGGCGCACTTACGAGTTCCCCTTGAACAAGTATCTGGCCAACAACCACTTGTTTAAGATTCGTTTCCGCGCTTGGGGTAACGATGCACGCTACGTCAACTACTGGTTCGTTGACGACGTGAAGATATGGACCCCCACTACGCACGCTACTACGATTAAGACGCTCAATGCGGGCCAGCCCGTAGCCAACTGCGTGGTGAAGATGACGGCCGACAATGGTGCTTCTTACACCGAGACATCTGACGCCAACGGCAATATCAGCCTGCCTCGCATGGAAGAAGGCACTTATACCGTTACGGCCGAAGCTGCAGGTTATAACTTCTTGACGACGGAATGGAAGTTGGACGCCAACAGTGGTACCACCTTCACGGCTAACCTCACACGCCCTGCGCTCAACATCTCTGAACAGACCATTAACCAACAGAGCGCATTGGAGGCTTTGACGCAGAAGACCTTTACTATTGAGAATACGGGCGACGGTGACTTGCAGTACAACTTCACCCCCACGCCAAAGCCGCAAAGCGGAACGACCGAACATCGTTGGGACGTGACGCAAGCTTTCGACGCTTCGGGCGATATGCAGAGCAGCGTGACCTTTGACGGTGAAAACTTCTACACTTCGTCAAACTTCTTCTTGGGCAAGTTCTTTAAGTACGACCGCGAGGGCCACTTCCTTGAAGAGTTCTCTGTACCGGGCATGTACTATGCTGTAAATGACCTTACTTTCGACGGTAAGTACTTCTACGGCTCTGACCGCAAGAACCGCATCTTCGAGCTTGACTTGCGCAACAAGCGCCTCGTTAGCACGATCGACATTCCTTCTGAGCCTGACCTCTGCGTAACACATATCGCTCACGACCCCCGCACCGACGAGTTCTGGGTAGGTGATTACAACACCTTAGGTCGTGTTAACCGCAAGGGCGAGGTAACGCTTGATTTCTATAAGTTGAACAACCTCGTGAGCATGGACGTATTTGGTACAGCCTTCGACAATGTTACTCCTGGTGGGCCTTACCTCTGGATGAGTGACCTCGTTACGTCGGGCCTTAACACGGTCGATAAGGTAACAATCAAACAATACGACCTGAACAATCGTCGTGTCGTAGCGGAAGAACACTCTGCTATCGACATTCCGGGTTACAAGACGGGTTCACTCACTACGGGTGAAAACAACCTCGTCGGTATTGACTGCACCACGACTTTGGTCAACGGCAAACTCTCTTTGGTCGGTATTTTGCAACAATCTCCTTCTCGCATCTTTGCCTACACCTTGGCCGACATCGATCCATGGGTAAAGGCCTCTCCGCTGGTTGGTACACTCAAAGCGGGCGAGAAGCAAACGATCACACTCGACTTTGACGCACGCAGCGTGCAGTTGAATGAGCAGAATAGCACAACGTTGACTTTCAACTCTATTCCTGCACTGGCCGACAATCACGACATCAGCCTCAACCTCACCGCTACTGAGGCAGCTGCTTACCCACGTCCCGTACAGCTCACGGCTACGGCTGAGGGTGAGTCAAGCGCTGCGCTCGCATGGCAAGCTGCGGCTGGTGCACAACCTACGGGCTACGCTATCTATCGCAACGACGTGAAGGTGGGCGAAACTGCTAATACTACCTTTACTGACACGAAGTTGGTGCGTGGCACTTACGCCTACGCCGTTCAGGCACTCTACGGCGACAATGCCTCTACGCTCAGCGATACGGCAAACGTACAAGTGAAGGTGGGCGAACCTTACTTTGCGCCTAACAACCTTACGGCCGACATCACGCTCAACAAACACGTGACGCTAAATTGGGAAGACCCCTCTTCATTGCTCACGAAGAGTACGATGATTCGCTTCGACGAGGGCAAGAGCGACGACGCTATAGGCGTGACCGAAGGTGGATTCTTCTACGCTGGTATCGCCCTTGACGCTGACGACCTCGCTCCTTATCGTGGTATGCAGATTGACTCTGTACAAGCATTTATTAAGGAACACGTTACAGCACTCTCTGTCAACATCTATAAGGACGGCAAGCGCGTACAGTCTACGCGTATTAGCGACGACTTGATTAAGTATGGTGAGTTCTCTAACTTTAAGTTGAACAAGCCCGTCACTATCGAACGTGGTTGCACTTACTACATCACGTTGCTCATCGCTCACGATGCCAACCTCAAGCCGATGGGTACGCACACGGCTACGGCTATCGACGGCAAGAGCAACCTCATGTCGCTCGACGGCCGCGAGTGGTTCCCCGCATCGTATGCTGGTTTCGAAAGCACCAACTTCAATGTGGCTGCTCACTTCGCTCCCGTTGCTGACTACAACGAAACGCAACCTACTGGCTACGTCGTTTATCGCAATGGACAGAAGGTGGGTACTTCTACGACTACTTCTTATACGGAAGACGTCACCGAGGCTGGCACGTACAGCTACACCATAGCTTCTGCCTACGAAGGCGGTACGGAATCAAACGTTAGCAATGCTGCAAAGGTAGAACGCATCAGCCTCGACGCTGCTATGGCACCTACTACGGTCAATGCCAACGTTGTACGCAACCACCGCGTCGACCTCCGTTGGAGCATTCCTGTAGCCAAAGCTTGCACGCTTCCCACCGACCTCACACCACAGGCTAACATCACACCTGAGGGTTGTCCCGAATACGTGGGTCAGTTTAAGGCGGCTTACACTGGCGAAATGGGTATTGCTTCTGACGGCAAGTACATCTATACAACGAAGTATTCGTCAACGGGTATCATCAACCGTTACACCATGGACGGTACTTTTGACACCAGCTTCACCTTGGCCGTGCCTTCTACCTTGACCACGGGTTTCCGCAACCTCACCTACGACGGTACGAGCTTCTACGCTACGGCCAACGGTTCTACGCTCTATGTCATCGACATGGATAAGCAAGAGATAACGGACGAAATCTCTATCTCTGAGATTGGCCGTCACATTGCTTACATTCCCAACCTCGATAATGGTCGTGGTGGCTTTGAGGTGGGCGACTGGGATACCAGTATCTACACTTCATTGCGCGGTGCGAAACTCGGCACGGGTCCTATGCTGAAGGGCGCTGCGGGTTCGGCTTACTACAATGGCGTTATCTACACCTTCGAACAGGGTTATAACAACAAGTACGAACTCTGTGCTTACGACTTCACCTCTGGCACGCAACTCTGGCACACCAGCTTGAGCAACTATGCACCTATCAAACCCAGTGAGTCAGCCTCAGCCGGTGGTATGTCGGTTATCCATACCCAAGAGGGTTACACGCTCTTAGTGGCTGCTTTGCAAGAGGGTACAGGTACGCGTTACTTCTACTTCGACCTCGGTTCGGTGAAGGGCCTCAGTGGCTACAACATCTACTGCAATGGTACGAAACTGAACGATGCTCCTTTGGCTCAACGTGCTTACGCTGACCTTGAGAGCACTCCGGGTACATACGCTTACGAGATTGAGACGGCCTACATCGACGGTACGGTCTCTGAGCGCACAGCTCCCGTTAGCGTAACAATTACTGAAGCAGGTCAGGGCGACGTTGCCTCTGACGTGAAAGCGCGCGCAGCCTCTTACGGCTACGACGTGAACGTTACGATGATCGACCCCACCACGCTGGTGGCCGATACGTACGAAAGCTTTGAAGATCAAACCGTTGGCAAGGCCTTCTCACAAATGGGTTGGACGAACAAGGACGGTCTCTTTAAGGTGACGACCGACGATGCCGTTCAAGGCAACAAGGCGCTCTGCGCTGCTGCTGAGGACAAGGCTGAATTGATTATCCCCGTGGGTAAGGAATACGCTGCTCCATTTGCCTTCAGCTTTATGGCACGCAATGGTTTGACGAGCGAAGGCAATGGCGAGATACAAGTGCTCTCCTCTAACGAAGGTACAGAGGCTGCTGACTTCATCAACCGTGGCCGCTTCTCGACGACTGAGGCTTGGCAACAGTTCGCGCTCACGCTACCTGCTGAGAGCAAGTACGTGATATTGCGCGTCAACACGAGCCACGCCGCTCAGTATATCGATGCCATTAGCATTCATACCGACAAGTTGGGCGACATCTATGGCTACGACATCTATCGCGACGGCACGAAGTTGAACGATGAGCCTGTAGCTGGACCTAACTATACGGACCACAACCTCTTGCCAGGTACGTATAAGTATCAAGTTGTGGCTTACTACAACAGTTCGGCTATCAGCGAACTGAGCGAACCAGCCATTGCAAACGTTAACTACACCAATGGCTATCAACAACCAGGTACACTCTCTGTCGTACAAAGCGACAAGGGCAATGAACTCACTTGGAGTGTTCCCGCCTTAGGCGATGCTACAGAATTGCGTTGGCACAACGGCGTTTGCGACAATGCTGCAGGTCTGCCCAGTGGTGGTCAGTACTACGCTGGCGTTGAGTTTGGCACGGACGATCTCAAGGGCTACGACGCATTAAGCGTCTCTGAAGTGAAGTTCTACATCAACCAAGTGCCTGACGTACTCTACGTTCAACTCTATGAGGACAAAGACCTCGTGTTTGAGAAGTATGCTACCGACCTCCGTCAGTACGCCTTCAACACCGTGCGTCTTGACAAGCCTTTCAAGGTGGACGCAAGCAAGAAGTTGCGTGCAGTCGTTTACGTTGAACACAACAGCATCACCGTACCCTTAGGCTACGATGCTGGTCCTGCCAAAGGCGGTAAGGGTAACCTCTACTCTACCGACGGCACGACTTGGACTACCTTGAGCGACAACGACATTGAGGGCAACTGGAACATCTCTATTATGCTCCAGCCTTATGCTGACAACGTGAAGGCAGCTCCTACAGCTCACCTCAACGCTACGGCTGAACGCTATGCAGCAGCACAACCCGCTGCCAAGGCTGAGACATTGAAGGGTGTTGCCCTCGACGCAACTCAACCTGCCAGCTTCTTTGCTGGTTACAACATCTACTGCAATGGTGAACGCATCAACGCTACACCGCTCGGCACAGATGCTACGACTTACCTCGATGCTGAGACACATGCGGGTCGTTACTACGAATATCAAGTGAAGGCTATCTATCCCGACTATGGCGAAGTTGGCTCTAACGTTGTTCGTGTCATGACGACTGGCATTAACGATGTGACCATCGACGCTGCCGCTGACAAGGCGCCTATTTACAACCTGAAGGGTATCCGCACCGACCGCACCGAGCGCGGCCCCGTTATTCAGAATGGTAAGAAGCGCTTGCAGAAGTAAGCATTGATAAACACACAAAAAAATCCCCTTTGCCCCACTCACGTGGGACAAAGGGGATTTTTTTGCTCACACAATTCGTTACAGAGCCTTGATTTCATACCATTTGGAGGAGTTGAGCTTTTCCTCAAATCTATCAAGAAGAATGTACACTTTTCAACCTAATTTGCGGAATATAACGCGCATATTCTCCGCAGATTATGCGGAGAATAGAAGAATTCGTAAGAGGTACAACGAACATTTTATGGAGCGACGCACCCTCACCTGGGGGCGACGCGTCCCCGCGTCGGCATTTGCTTGTCAAGGCTCGATGCCTTGACAAGCAAATGCATAAGTATCACTAATAGAAGTATTGCCAACTTGGGGTATCGAACCCCAAGTTGGCAATGCCGACGCGAGGACGCGTCGCCCCCAGGTGAGTACGCGGTGAGGACGCGTCGCAGCTAAACAACTAATCAATCTTGCACGTTCAGCTGTCTTCGACTGGGCGGTGTACGTGTTTCCACAGGCCAGTGGAAACATGTATGCTGGCCAGTGGAAACATTTCCACAGGCCAGTGGACGACAACGGAACGTGCATATTTTAACGACTGAAGCCCACAAATAGATAGCAAAGCCTCCGTATTCCCCACTTCATTAGCACGAAGCAAAGAAAAATTAACTCGTCGTTTTTTCATCTTTCTACAATACTTTTGCATTTTCTAAGCGTTTTAACATCTTTTACCCCCCCCTAATTGTAATATTAACATTTAGTATCTACCTTTGCAACACAGAATACGTTTTTAAAATTAATATTAAATAAATAACAAACAATTTACATAAATCACAAACAATTAATGAAAAAGATTTTACTCTTTACATTAGGCTTATTGGCTGCCTCAACCACAGCCTGGGCCGATGTGGTTGACTTTTTGTCAACAAGCCCAACAAGCGGCTTTAAAGCTTACAAGATTCAAGCTCGTAGAGGCCCCAACGCTGCTGGAACAGCATACGATAATAATAGTGGAAAGGGGTTTATGCTGACTAACGAGAATAGTGAGTCAGATCTTAAGGCTTACGCTAACTGGTATCAAAGTACAACGTTCTTCAATGAGACTTATAGAGCTAACAATCTTCATCACAACTTCCTGCTGATTAAGGCTGACTACGGCACATTTATTTATTCCTTAGGTAAGAATGCATACTTAGCAACAGGTGATGATCATTCTGTCAGCTTTGCTACGACTCCTACTACCGCAACGATTAATACTTCGGGCAATGACGCTACCTATAAGTATTATATCACGACAAGTAACAACAGACAGGTGAATTTCAACGACTATGGTGGATCAACGGGTGTTTCGGGATTTGGAACAAGCAAAGATAATGGTTCGTTATTCACCTTTGTAGAGAATACGGAGTACACCGTTGACGAGGCTACCATTACGACGATTAAGAAGGCCATTGAAACGTATACGAAGGAATATTACCTAAACGATGTAGAAGGCATCAAGAGCCATTTAGGCGAAGTAGGTTATCCCACTCAAGCAGACTATGATGCTTTGAAAACTGCATTGAACACCGCTACGACGAAGGACGCAGCTACTACTGCATGGCAGAACTTCTATAATAGCGTTAAATACCCCGAGGACGGCAAAGCTTATTACATCGAGGGCGTAAGCCGTGGCGGCACGCGAACTGGCTATGTCTACTATAATGGCACACAACTCAAGTTTGCCACAGAATTGGCTACACCTATGCCCGACGAGGCTATCTACTACTGCCATAAGTTGGGCGACCGCAAATATATGTTTACGACCAAAGACGGTAAGTACTTGATGTATGCAACCGATTCCAAAGACGAGCGTAAGGGTATGGAAGATGCTTATGACGCCAACAAGAATACTTTGACTTTACAGCCAATGTCTTATAATGCAAGCAGTCCTTACACCACCAATAACGATGTATTAACCGTTAATAAGAACACGGTTGGTTTGTTCCTAATTCGTGGCAAACGTGCTTATAACTCAAACTGGGCAAATTATGACTTCTACCTAATGGCAGGCTTCCATTCAGGTGATTTTCATGCTTCAAGCAGCACCTCAGTCTATTACACTACCGATGCACAAACCAGCGCCTTTAAATTTGTTGAAGCACCTCAAAAGAATACGATTACGACGAGAGCTGTAAGATTGAGCGATGCCGCTGACGCTGAGACTTACAACTTGGCTACGTATAGCAGTCCGTTTGCTACGACTCTGCCCAACGATATGAAGGCTTATACGGTTAAGAACAAGAATGGTAATTACTACTTGTCTCGCCTCAACTTGACCGACCAAGTGCTTCCTGCCAATACGGGCGTTATCTTGGCTGCTAACGAAGCTAACACTTTCACTCCCGTGCCTGCTACAACAGCCCCTGAGGCTCCCACTGACAATCAACTGCAAGCTACAAGTGGTGCTGCCGTAACGGTTGACGCTGCAACCAATGCCTATATTTTTACGAAAAATAAAGATAATGTTGCTTTCTTCGGCTTATTGTCAAGCGACACAAGCAAGCGCAAAATCGAAGCCTTTAAGGCTTATCTTACAGTTGGAAGTAACGCTGCACCTCGCTTGAGCCTCAACTTTGGCGATGATAACGTTACAACGGGCATCAATACGATAACAAACGGAGAGCAGAAGGCCGACATCATCTACGACCTAAGCGGACGCCGCGTAATGAACATACAACGCGCTGGCATTTACATTGTGAATGGTCAAAAGCGCCTTATCAAATAAACACGCTCCTCTCTACTATCACAATAAATAATGAATTATCAAGACATGAAGAAAATATATATCAAGCCCCAAAGCGCTATTTATACGCTCGAAGCTGCCACAATGTTGGCCGGCTCATTAGACGGCAAACAGGTTAACATGGATAGCGACCCTCAATACGATGGTAATGCTTCGCTCTCTAACAAACGTGAAAACCCTATCTGGAACAATAGCTTGCTAAGCAACGACTAAGCAAGGCATACAACGCATAAAAAAATAACTTCTGCAAGTGAAGACTTGCAGAAGTTATTTTTTTATGCAGATTACTATCCATAAACTGCAATTTAGCAGTCTAATTGGGGGGCGGGTCCTCACCTGGGGGCGACGCGTCCCCGCGTCGGCATTGCCAACTTGGGGCTCGATG
>OGKS01000120.1_pt1 | contig 39677 bp, 43 predicted proteins | sample 1572491 | NCBI WGS metagenome assembly OGKS01 (sample SAMEA2582153, study PRJEB24529) | metagenome | biome: Human gut stool | place: China | collected 2011
ATCCTGAGATAGGAAAAGCCGTAGAGGAGTTGGAGATTTCCGGCTTTACTGATGCCGAGCTCCGTGCCTACGACAAATTCTGGGATTCCGTAAGCGTTGAAAGAACCCTTTTGGATGACAGATACCAGAAAGGTAAAGAAGAGGGTATGGAAGAAGGAAGAGCAGAAGGTATGAACCTGCGAAGTCTTGAGATTGCTAAGAAGATGCTGGCAAAGGGAATGGATGAAGCAACAGTCATGGATGTGACGGGGCTTACGGCAGAGGAGATGAAACTGCTGAAAACGAAAGTATAGATTAATGCGCGGAACCATAGAAACCATAGCAAGCATCATAGAAGCCTAAACTGGGGCTTAATAGAAGACCAGGACTGGTCATAATAGAAGGCTCGGATTGGTCATAATAGACGACTCAGGTTGGTCATAATAGACGACTCAGGCTGGGCTTAATAGAAGCATGAGCACGACTTTATCAGTTGTAAACCGAAATCTGAAAATGGCAAAAAGTTGAAGGGTAATGAAGGGTGATGAAGGGTTGACTTGCACCCTTCACCCTCTGAACCCCCGATAAACACAGGGGATTTCAAGGAAAAGATGAAGGGTATTTGCGTAATCCGATTATGAACAGTTCAAGTTTCGCATGTGGATCAAGTATGGGCGACTCAAAAGCTCCCTTCAGGGTGTGCGAAACTAACAAACTTAAGTTAAGAACATCATGAATAGAAGTTATGAGCCGAGCGAGGCTCATCCCGACATAATAAGTTAAAGAATGCTATCTAAAACCACAGAAATGACAAAATGTGCTTATAAATAATAAGTAAAAATGCTATTTTTAAAGACTTTTGTGAGTTTAATGGTTAAAAATGCAACTTTTTGCAAGAAATATTTGGTGAATAACTAAATTTTATATAATTTTGCAGCCGTTACAATTCAATTGTTAAATATTGTACTATAAAGAGAGAGATTTTATATATAAAATAGCATAGTTTTTTTCCACCTCGGGGCACGAGGTGGATACAAAGATATGAGAAAAGAATAAACTTTATACATTCATTTTAAAAAAAGAGAGAGATTTATGGAAAAAAGACTCATGACGTTTATCGCCTGCCTGTTCCTTAGCATAGGAATGGCTTTGGCACAAACTCAAGTTTCCGGAACGGTCACCTCTTCCGAAGATGGCTCGCCAGTTATCGGCGCCAGCATCAAGGTGGTAGGCACCAATACCGGTACTGTTACCAACATTGATGGTAACTTCTCACTGAACGTATCAGCCAACGCGAAGTTGGAGGTATCGTACATCGGCATGGTCACTAAGACCGTCAAGGCCGCAAAGAACATGAAGATTGTATTGGATCCAGACAACCAATCTTTGGATGAGGTAATGGTTGTTGCCTATGGTACTGCCAAGAAGAGCGCCTTCACTGGTTCGGCTGCTGTAGTAGGTTCTGAGGAACTTTCCAAGAAGGTTACCACTAACGTAGCTGATGCTTTGGTTGGTTCTGTATCTGGTTTGCAGATGCGTGGTAGCTCTGGCCAGCCAGGTGCAGGTCAGGGTAGTATCAACATTCGTGGTATTGCTTCTATGTATGCTGCTACAGACCCATTGGTAATTGTCGATGGTGCTCCTTATTCTGCAAGTCTTTCTAATATCCCTACAGATGATATCGAGTCGGTTACTGTATTGAAGGATGCTGCTTCTGCTGCTCTTTATGGTGCACGTGGTGCTGCTGGTGTTATCATTGTAACAACCAAGAAGGGTGCTAACAATTCAGAAGGCAAGATTAATGTCGACATGAAGTGGGGTTCCAACTCTCGTGCCGTTCCTGAGTATGATGTTATCACAGACCCAGGTCGGTATTACGAGGCTGTGTACTCAGAATATTACAACAAATATTACTATGGTGATGGCTTGAATGCCAGCGCAGCCAATGTAAAGGCAAACTCTGCTATGTTGAATAAGTTGGCATACAATGTGTACAGCTATCCTGACACAGAGCAGCTCATTGGTTTGGACGGCAAGTTGAATCCTAATGCAACTTTAGGCCGCACTATCACAGGTGCCGGCGGAAAGTCATACTATGTTACACCTGACGACTGGACTGATGCTGTGTTCCAGAACTCTTTGCGTCAGGAATATAACGTAAACGCAAGTGGTGGTTCTGACCGCTCTTCTTATTATGCCAGCTTAGGTTACTTGAATGATGAGGGTATCATCAAGAACTCAAGTTTCGAGCGTATCACTGCTCGATTGAAGGCCGACTATCAGATCAAGAAGTGGTTGAAGTTGGGCGCCAACATTGGCTTTGTACACTCTTCACAGACTGCCAATGCCAACTTAGGTACCAGCTTGAGCTTCACATCCAGTATGGCTCCTATTTATCCATTGTATCTCCGTCAGATTGACGAAAATGGCAACGTATATATCCCAACCGACGAGAGAGGCTTGCCTTTGTACGACTTGGGCTCTTCTACATTAGGTATCAACCGTCCATTCAACAACAACTACAACCCTATTGCTTCCAACAACTATGACAAGAGTGAAAACAAGGGTAATCAGTTGAATGGTACATTCACCGCAGATATTCAGATTACAGACTTCTTGAAGGCCAACTTGACCAGCACCATTATCTGGGGACATACCAATGCGACAGGCTATGAGAACCCATTCTTCGGTTCTAAGGCAGGTGTGAACGGTTCGCTTACTAAGTCTTCTACAGAAAGCTGGCGTCAGAACCACGTACAGACTCTTACCTATTTCGACAACTTTGGCAAGCATGGTGTTACCGTGATGCTTGGTCACGAATACTACAAGATTAACAGTACCTATCTTGGTGCCTTGGCTGAGGGCGGCTTCTCGCCAAACATCTTGCAGATTAGCGCCTTTGCCAACAAGAAGGATGCAAGTGGCTATGAGTCTGCTTACAACGTAGAGGGTTTCTTCGGCAATGCTCAGTACAACTACGACAACAAGTATTTCGGCTCTTTCTCTTATCGTCGTGATGCATCTTCACGCTTTGCCAAGGAGAACCGTTGGGGTAGCTTCTGGTCAGTAGGCGCAGCTTGGCTGATCAACAAGGAGGCATGGTTTAAAGCTCCTTGGGTAGACGAGTTGAAGTTGAAGGCTTCTATCGGTCAGCAGGGTAACGATAACATCGGCAACTGGGCTTACACCGACCTCTATACCTTGTCTCAGGTTTCAGATACAGAGATGTCTGCATCTTTCGCACTCTTGGGTAATCCTAAGATTACTTGGGAGACTACTACCAACTTCAACATTGGTACAGAGTTCAGTTTCTTCAAAGGTCGACTGAGTGGTAGCTTCGACTTCTATACCAAGAAGACAACCGACTTGCTCTTCTGGTTGCGTGTACCAGAGTCACAGGGTACTCGTGGTTACTACAGCAATGTGGGTGACCTTCGCAATACGGGTGTTGAGCTGACCTTGACAGGTCACATTTTCCGCACTAAGGATTTCGACTGGTCAGTTACAGCCAACTTGGCACACAACAAGACCAAGATTTTGAAGCTTGATTCTACTTCAAAGAACCAATATGGCGGCTTCTCACAGGCAAGTGACATGAGCTACACCATGTATTGGTACAAGGAGGGTGGACCTCTCTACAATGGTTTCATGCCTAAGTATGCTGGCGTCAACGAGAAGGGTGAGGCACTCTATTGGGTAGACGAGGATATTTCAGACAGTGAAAGAACAGGTCGCCCTGGTCAGAAGTTGTCATACACTACAACTGATGTCAGCAAGGCCAGCAACTATGAGACAGGTTCTTTGTTGCCAAAGGTATCTGGCGGTCTTAGCACCACTGTTTCGTATAAGGGATTTGATGCTACATTCAGCTTCGACTACCAGATTGGAGGCAAGGTGTACGATATGAAGTATGCTGGTTTGATGAATCCTCTGACAGCCAACTCTACAGGTGGTGTGGCTATTCATAAAGACTATATCAAGTCATGGAGTCCTAACAATACCAGCAGCAACATTCCTCGCTGGCAGTATGGTGATGACAACAATCAGACATCTGACCGTTTCTTGACCAACGCAAGTTACTTCAACTTCCAGTCATTCACAGTAGGTTACACCTTCCCAAAGAACTTGATACCATACTTCTCTAAGATTCGCATTTACTGCTCTGGCGAGAACCTTGGTTTCATCTCAGCTCGCAAGGGCTTGGATCCACGCTACTCTTATGACGGTGTGACTGGCACAAGTTACTCACCTACACGTAATATCTCTGGTGGTATTCAATTGACGTTCTAAAAACATTAAAAGACGAAACAATGATGAAATTAAATAAAACAACATTTGTTGCTCTTGCATTGGCAGCAACTTCGTTCACCAGTTGTATCGAAGAAATTGACCCACAGAGCAGCACCGTAACCATAGACCAGGCAGCTTCGGCTCCCAACTCGTTCAACAAGTTCGTATCGGCTATTACAGCCGATATGAATGGTCGCCCAATGATGAACAGTGAATCCAAATTGAGTGCAAACAACTACGATTTTGGCTATCCTTCACAGATGATTCAGCGTGACCTTATGGGTCAGGACATCGCTTATCCTGCCACTGTTGCACCAGGATTTTTCACAGTCTGGTACAATTATTTCGATGTGTTGACACCACAATATTTGATGTGTCAAATTCCATGGACTGTATATTATGCGTTGATGATGGTAAGAGAACAATTATAAAAAGTGCATTCTTGGGAACAGCGTAAGCTCGGAGAACTTGCGTTATTCAATCCTAAAGATGAGCTGCCTCAAACATTTGAATATGTCGATTTGGAGTCTGTTGTTGGCACAGAGATGTTGTCGCATAGGACTGAGGTAAAGTCATCTGCTCCATCAAGAGCACAGCGACTTGCTCACACCGGGGATCTATTCTATCAGACTGTGCGTCCATATCAAAAGAACAATTATCTTTTTGAAAAGCCCGATAATAACTATGTTTTTTCGACTGGATACGCACAAATGCGTCCATATGTTGACGGGTATTTTCTGCTCAGCCTTGTTCAGAGCGAACGCTTCGTAAAGGTTGTTTTGGATAACTGCACAGGAACAAGTTATCCAGCAATAAATGCAAATGATTTGGCTGAGATTGAGGTGGCTGCACCATCGGATGAGAGCGAAGCACAAAAGATTGGCACAATATTTCGTAGCATAGACAACCTTATCACCCTTCATCAGCGTAAGTTTGAAAAGTTGACGAATGTGAAAAAGTCAATGCTCGAAAAGATGTTCCCGCAAAATGGCTGCAGTTACCCCGAAATTCGCTTCAAGGGATTTACTGACGCTTGGGAACAGCGTAAGGTTGGAAATTTGCTCATAGAGCGTAATCAACAAGCACCAATGAGCGACGAATATCCCCTTATGGCATTCATAGCAAATGAAGGTGTTGCCCCTAAAGGTGAGCGTTATGACCGAAGCGCCTTAGTTACGGACACGGTAAGCAAGCTATATAAGAAAACAGAGAAAGGCGATTTCATATATAGCTCCAACAACCTTGAGACCGGCTCAATAGGTCTGAATAAGTACGGGAAAGCCTGCATTTCACCGGTATATAGCATTTTTGAGCCAACTGGCATTGCTGACTCGGATTTTTTAGGAAGAAGATTGGTCAGAAAAGACTTTATAAATGCTATGGTCAAATGGCGTCAGGGAGTCATCTATGGACAATGGAGAATACACGAGTCCGATTTTCTGAAAATTGAAATAACTGTTCCTTCAGTCGAGGAACAACGGAAGATCGGTGCTTATTTAGACCAACTCGACAACCTTATCACCCTTCATCAGCGTGAGTTGGAAAAGCTCCAAAATATCAAGAAATCTATGCTTGAGAAGATGTTCGTTTAAGGAGGACCGAGAAAATGGGAATCATAACTTTATATCACGGTACTCCCGACAAAATCGTCGTTCCCCAATACGGCGGCGGTGATGAAAAGCACGACTATGGAAAGGGCTTTTATCTGACCGAGAGTATTGAACTTGCAAAAGAGTGGGCGGTCTGCCGTCCCAATGATGCAAACGGCTGGGTTCATAAGTATGAGCTTGAAACCGATGGGCTGAAGATACTGGATTTTCAACAGAGAGATGTCCTTGTGTGGCTTGCTGAGCTGATGAAGCACAGGGACGCCGCCGATTCCAAGCGATACCGTATGCTCGCAGAGAAGTTCATCGAGAAGTATGGCATTGACACAAGCGATTACGATGTCATTCGTGGCTGGAGAGCTAACGCTTCTTACTTCTATATTGCGAAAGAATTTGTTCGGGACAATATCGATATTGATATTCTTGAAGAGCTGCTCTCGTTGGGCGGGTTAGGTCTCCAGTACTGCATCAAATCCAAAGCAGCCTATGCGAATCTGAGAGAAAAAAGCGACGAGCTACTTGTTGTCCCTTATGCAGAGTTTAACGACAGATACAACCAGAGAGATGTGTCTGCAAGAAACAATATGCGTGAACTTGTTGATTCCGACGCAAACAAGGTCACAAAGGTGTTCAGCACTTTATTTGAGAGGTGATGATAGTGCGAGCGTATGCAGAGGCATACTTAGACGATGTTGTAGAAAACCAGGGCAAGCTCTTTGACCTTGTTGCACAGCAGTATCCCGACAAAGATACTGAGGAGTTCATTAACACCTATATGGCAAGCAAAACGAGAAAGAGTATTGACGAGGCAAAAGCGTATGTCAATACAATGGATGCGAAGGAGCTTTGGACTTATTTCACCGAAACAGAAAGCTATTGTCTTAAAGAAGGCAAGGCGATGGGCGGGTTTATGCCAGCTTGGATTGGAGAGTTTTACGCCTATTATCAGTGGTTTTACGGCTTGTCTAGTTCGGAACTGGTCAAGAAGATTCCTGTGTCCTTTTTGAAAAAAGCCTACGCTGGGCTCCATGACTTGGAACTTGATTTGGCAGTAAAAAAAGTAGGAGAAGTGTGATGACTGTTATCTGTTTTCACAACAATAACGAAGAGAATGGATACCTTAGCAACTGGTATCCTTCCACATTTACGCACAATGGTATCACCTTTTCCTCAATGGAGCAGTATATGATGTACCGCAAGGCACTTTCCTTTGGCGATGAAAAGGTTGCCACACAGATTCTTGCTACGGATAATGCTGCCGAGATAAAGGCTCTTGGACGGCTTGTATCCGGCTATGATGAGAGCCTATGGAACGGTATTCGACAAATTGTCGTCTATGAGGGGCTTTTCGCAAAGTTTACGCAGAACCCTGATCTAAGGGAGAGACTGAAAGATACTGGAAAGGCATTTCTTGCTGAGTGTGCTGTAAATGATCGGATTTGGGGCATTGGTTTATCCATGCGTGATCCAAGCAGACTTGACCGGGCAAAATGGCGGGGGCAAAATCTGCTGGGTTATGCCCTGATGATGGTGCGTGAAAGGCTGTAATCAGCATATTCTTGGGAACAGCGTAAGACTATTGATATAGCTGACTACTCGAAGGGAAATGGCTACTCAAAAGGCGATTTGACTGATGCCGGAACCCCAATTATTCTGTATGGCAGACTTTACACCAAGTACCAGTTTGCAATCAGTGAAGTGGACACTTTTGCAGTTCCCCGAAATGGTGCGGTTTACAGTCAAGGAAACGAAGTCATAGTCCCGGCATCAGGGGAAACCGCAGAGGACATTGCACGAGCGTCAGCCGTTGAAAAATCAGGGGTTATGCTGGGTGGCGACCTTAATATCCTCAGACCATTTGATTTTATAAGCCCATTGTTTTTAGCTCTTACTATCTCCAATGGAGAACCGCAAAAGGAACTTGCTAAAAAGGCACAAGGAAAGTCTGTCGTTCATATCCATAACACTGATATTCAAGAGGTGACGATAGCTTATCCTTCAAGAACAGAGCAAGACCGAATTGTCAGCGTTTTTCGCCAGCTCGACAACCTTATCACCCTTCATCAGCGTAAGCATTTGCGCTTGCACCCTTAAATAAACCTTAGCGTGAAAGGCTGCTTTCACCGCAGAGAGGAGGAAATCGTATGACATTCCAAAAAGAGGCAGACTTTGAGGAAGCCCTGATTAAAGTCTTAGCGGATAAAGGTTGGGAAAAAGAAGTTATCAAGAACCCGACCGAGCAAGACCTCATCCGAAATTGGGCAAAGATTCTGTATGACAACAACCGTGGAATTGACCGCTTGAATAACTATCCTCTTACGGATGGGGAAATGCAGCAGATCATCGAGCAGATCACGGAACTCAGAACCCCGTTGAAGCTCAACGGCCTTATCAACGGGAAAACTGTATCTATCAAGCGTGACAACCCTGATGATAAGCTCCATTGTGGCACGGAAATCAGCTTGAAAATATATGATCGCAGAGAAATCGCCGCCGGACAGAGCCGGTATCAAATCGCACAGCAACCGGTTTTTCCGAGCAAGTCAAAAATGCTGAATGACCGCCGTGGCGATTTGATGCTGCTCATCAATGGTATGCCGGTCATACATATCGAGCTGAAGCGCAGCGGTGTCCCTGTCAGTCAAGCGTATAATCAGATTGAGAAATACTCATATGAGGGCGTTTTTACAGGACTGTTCTCTCTCGTTCAGGTTTTTGTTGCAATGAACCCTGAAGAAACCCGCTATTTTGCTAACCCCGGTCCCGATGGGAAATTCAACACGGATTACTATTTCCATTGGGCAGATTTTAACAACGAACCGATCAATGATTGGAAAGCGATCGCCTCCTCTCTGCTGTCCATTCCTATGGCGCACCAGCTCATCGGGTTCTATACTGTTGCCGATAATGCTGACGGTGTTCTGAAGGTGATGAGAAGCTATCAGTACTACGCAGCCAGTGCTATCTCCGATGTGGTATCTAAGACAAAATGGGATAGCGGGAAGCAGCGTGGCGGATACATTTGGCATACCACAGGTTCGGGCAAAACGATGACGAGTTTTAAGTCAGCTCAGTTGATTGCAAACTCCAATGATGCTGATAAGGTTATTTTCCTTACCGACCGTATTGAGTTAGGAACGCAGTCGCTCAAGGAATATCGGGCATTTGCGGACGAGAATGAAACCGTGCAGGCAACAGAGAACACATATGTCCTTTTGACTAAGCTGAAAAGCAACGCAACGGCAGATACCCTAATTGTTACCTCTATTCAGAAGATGAGCAATATCCGAGATGAGGATGGAGGACTTAATGCAAGCGACATTGAAATAATCAACGGTAAACGGCTTGTTTTTATTGTTGACGAAGCTCATCGTTCAACTTTTGGAGATATGCTATCCATCATCAAGGAAACATTCCCCAATGCCATCTTCTTTGGCTTTACCGGCACACCGGTGTTTGAGGAGAATGCAAAGAAAAACAATGCCCAAACAGATGTTTTTGGCAATGAACTCCACAGATATAGCATTGCTGATGGTATCAGGGATAAGAATGTGCTTGGATTTGATCCTTATAAAGTCCTGACATTCCGTGACAAGGATGTCCGCAAGGTGGTTGCTTTGGAAAAAGCAAAAGCGGCAACCGAAGAAGAAGCAATCAGCGATCCGAAAAAGGCAAAAATATTCTATGAGTATATGGACTCCTCCACCGTCAAGATGGCTGGTTTCTTAGGCGATGACGGTAAATGGGTCAAGGGCATTGAAGATTATCTTCCAAAGACTCAGTACCTTTCCTCGGAGCATCAAAGCAAGGTTGTTGAGGATATTCAAGAAAACTGGCTTACTTTGAGCCATAACGGGAAATTCCACGCAATCTTTGCAACGAGCAGCATCCCCGAAGCAATAGACTACTATCGACTGTTGAAGGCTGCAATGCCGGAGCTAAGGATCAGTTGCCTTTTTGACCCCAATATCAGCAATGAAGATGGGGATTACAAAGAATACAGGGGGCAGCCGATTGCCTTCTATAAAGAGCAAGGCTTAATCGAAATCCTTACTGACTATAATATGATGTTTGGTCAGGATTTTTCGATTGCTACACACGCTCGCTTCAAAAAAGACCTTTCTCTACGCCTTGCCCACAAAGAGCAATATAAGCGGGTCGAAAGAGAGCCTGAGAAGCAGCTCGACCTCCTGATTGTAGTGGATCAGATGCTTACCGGCTTTGACTCTAAGTGGGTCAACACGCTGTATATGGACAAAATACTGGAGTATGAGAACATCATTCAGGCATTTTCCAGAACCAACAGACTTTTCGGACCCGATAAGCCTTTTGGCATCATCAGATATTATCGCAAGCCGCATACGATGGAGCAGAATGTGAGCAAAGCTGTTAAGCTCTATTCCGGCGATAGACCGATAGGTCTGTTCGTTGAAAAACTGTCTTACAACCTCGGAAAGCTCAACGCTGTGTTTGATGATATTGCCTATTTGTTCAAGAATGCTGGTATCCCTGACTTTGAAAAGCTGCCTGCGGACGGAACCGTAAGAGCTAAGTTCGCCTCGCTGTTTAGAGATTTCAACGGATACCTTGAAGCTGCTAAAATCCAAGGATTTAGGTGGGACAAACACACCTACTCATTCAAGGACGAGGAAAGCGGTAATTCGATTGAAATTACAATGGAGTTCGATGAGAACGCATTTTTGATTTTGGCACAGCGTTATAAAGAACTTTCCGCTGCTTCTCCCGATGATCCCGGATCACAAGACATAGATATACCATACGATCTTGTTGGATACCTGACTGAAATTGACACAGGGGTTATTGATGCCGATTATATGAACAGTCGTTTCGATAAGTACCTCAAATTGATTCGACAGGAAGGTTCTTCCGAGGAATCTATTGAGCAAGCAAAGGCAGAACTACACAAGACTTTTGCTGCCCTAACGCAAGAGGAGCAGAAATACGCAAATATCTTTCTGCACGACATTGAGCGAGGCGATGTCATTGCCGAGGACGGAAAAACGCTTCGTGACTACATCACGGAGTATCAGTTTAGAGCAAAAGATGACCAAATTCACCGTTTTGCAACCATCTTCGGTCTTGATGAGGATAAACTCAGGAATATGATGGGGCTTAACCTGAATGAAGCGACTATCAATGAGTTTGGCAGGTTTGACGAGCTGAAAAAGAGCGTCGATAAGTCCAAAGCAAAAGCGTTCTTTGAAGCATATGAACAAACCAAGTTGATTCCGCCCAAGGTCAATATGAAAACGGATCAGCTTTTGCGGCAGTTCATTCTTACCGGTGGATTTGAGGTTGATATGCCGTAATGAGTGCCATCAACGCTAAAGCAAGCCGAAAAATGAAAAAATATGCGGTCTTAACAAGAGAGCCAAGGTGTTTCCTTGGCTCTCTTGCTTTTTCTTGGGAACAGCGTAAGTGGATCAACACGGTAGATATTTCAACTAATATGGTTGACCCTAAATCCGGGAAATATGATTTATTACCTCATGTCGCTCCGGGCAACATTGAATCGTTTACTGGGCGATTGTATGACAATGTCAAATTGGTAGGAGAGGAAAATCTCATCAGTGGAAAATTTGTTTTCAATGTAGGCGATATTGTCTACGGAAAAATCAATCCACAGCTTGGTAAGTATGTATTTGCAAGGTTTTCTGGTCTTACAAGCGCTGACGCTTATGTACTAAACGCAAAGAATGGTATAGTTCAAAAGTTCCTTTATGCAGTAATTCAGACAAGAGATTTCTATGATTATTCCGTGTCTGTGTCGAAGCGTTCCGGTATGCCAAAAATCAACAGGGATGAGCTAAATGCTTATTCTTATTGGGCACCATCTGAATCAGAGCAGCTTAAAATCGGAGAGTATTTGCTGACCCTCGACCACCTTATCACCCTTCATCAGCGTAAGCCATTTTTAATGAAATGGAGGACTTCTGATGCTAACAGAAACCAAACGAACAGACTTGTTCTGTGAATATTATGCGAAATGGATTACGGTGTATAAGAAGGGCGCAATCAGAAAGGTGACGATGGATAAGTACCTAATGACGCAGAAATGGCTCGTTAAGCTCGTCCCGAACCTGAGAGTATGTGATATGAACCGGATAGCTTATCAGCAGCTGTTGAACGATTATGCTGAGTTCCACGAGCGCCAAACCACGATGGATTTTCACCACCAGCTCAAGGGAGCAATTCTTGATGCTGTTGATGAGGGCTTGATTGAAAGAGATCCTACTCGCAAGGCAATCATCAAGGGGAAGCCACCGGTTGCTAAGAAAATCAAGTATCTCAATCAATTTGAGCTACACACGCTGCTGATCTCGCTTGACCTGAAGGATAAGGTGAATTGGGACTATTTTATCCTGTTGGTAGCAAAGACGGGGATGCGCTTTTCTGAAGCACTGGCTCTTACCCCCAAAGACTTCGACTTTGCCCATCAAACACTGTCCATAAGCAAGACTTGGGACTACAAGGGAAAGGGCGGCTTCCAGCCTACGAAGAACAAGTCGTCTGTGCGGAAAATTCAAATTGACTGGCAAACTGTCATTCAATTTTCTGAATTGGTAAAGCACCTTCCCGAAGATAAGCCCATCTTTGTCAACTCCACTGTCTACAATTCGACGGTGAACGACATTCTCGGCAGGCATTGCAAAGCCTGTAACATCCCTATCATCTCTGTCCACGGATTACGACATACACACGCCTCTTTGCTGTTATTTACGGGCGTTTCCATTGCGAGCGTTGCCCGCCGTCTTGGACATTCGAGTATGACCACTACGCAAAAAACCTATCTGCACATCATTCAGGAACTTGAAAACAAAGACATCGACTTGGTGATGCGCTCTCTTTCGAGTTTGAGCTAAAAGATTAAACCGGCTTGCGCTGATTAAAGGTGATAAAAAAGATGCCATCCGAAAGGGTGGCATCTTGATTTCATCTGTTGTAGAATCCAGCTCAATAATGTCATCACCAGCAAAACTGCAGACAAATGGATAACCTATTATTGTGACATATCGTATTACCTTCTTTAGTGCACTTCCCGCAGCTTTCTTATAAGAATTATCCCAGAAACTGCTTTGTCGTAGCAAACAAGGCCTTTGCTCGTTGAATATGGAAAGCGCTGATGTTCTTTGCCATATGCACCTCGCTATATTCTACCGAGATTATCTTTGAAGATCACTTGCGTTCGAATACAAAACTGATACGGTCTTGGTATTCAGGCAACTGCTCCAGATAGACATTAAGGCGCCGTTCTACCTCAGCACGCTCCAATGCTGACGCTTCTACCGGGCTTAGGTCGTGCCCACCTTCCTCCATGATATCCACTGCCATTTCATACAGCAGCTTATCCAGAAGCTCTTCGGGGCTATCAATTACAATGCAGTCCATGTCGCCGACAGTACCACGGCAACTATCGATACTGATGTAGATATACCCGACCTTACCAGACCATACAATATCGAAGTATGGAGTTGTTTTGATGTACTCGGAGAATACGCTCATGACTCGTTCAATGGCCTCTTTCACGCTGGTGTCATATTCCTTTTTCATGTCGGAGTCCTCCTTAAAATCGAATGGATGGGAGATGCACCTCTCCATACTTATCCGCTTCATGGATAATGCGAGGATAAGCACAGTAGAAGAACAAACCTCCTTGCCTATAATCCGTTCCTGCCCGGAACTCGTTGATTAAATTGTTCTGACATTCCCGGCATTGGTTGTTATGCCAATCGTGCGTTTTCGGGCATATGTACCAGTCCCGTGGATTACCCTTGATTCGGCTGCACTTCGGCGCATAGGGTTGGTTATCACGGAGGAAGGCATCAAACCGCTTCCGCTTGCTCAACAGAATGTTTTGTAGGCCGTCTTCAGTAAAAAGATCTGGCGCAAAACCATCATCAATGAAGAATCGGCGATAGTCGGCATACCCATCATCGTCTACGATCGCCCACTCCACCTTCACGAGCCATTCGCAACCGTCGTCATCATGGTCTTCGGTGAGCTGCAGAACGACTGCTATATCTGTGGATCGCTGAGGAACAACTGAAGCGAGCGCGCGATTCGGCCACTTCCACACAAACTTGTTCTCATCATCCAGGCTGCTGGAGATATACTCATTCCCAAAGGCGTAGGTCTCATCGAACACCCAAATCACCTTATAGTCGGCCCTCGTGTAGAACTTATTGCGCCGTTCAAATTCACCGGCAGAAATCGGACTGTGTTGAAACTCAATGACATAGCCGCCCATCAAGATGTCTGCACGATGGCATTCGCCCCTGTGTTCCACGACAATCTCACGAACATTTTCGGGAAAACGCGATTGCCATCCTCGGTGCCATTCAGACATATCGTATTTCCAGTCATCCATACACGAGGTCACATGAGCGAAGTGCCACGAATTGACTTCGCCCTGGCGAGGAATCACCTGGTTGCCGCACACAGGACAGTAATACTCTTGCCCCTTCTCTGCATCGAATGCGTGAACGCGGTGATGATCCGCTGTCAAAGCATATTCCAAAGTGATCCCTCCTCACAGAATAATCTAATCGCTGTCTTTTTGGCTGCTTGCGTCTCTCTGGAAGCCATACTCAAAAAAGCACATGTCCAGGATTTTGGCTGCCGGATACTCAATTCGGCTGCCGCAATGTTTCCGGAGCTTTTCAAACTCATCCTCATGGTCAAGATACAGGTTGCCAAGGGTTCGGATGGATTTCGCACTGAATACTTGGGGTGCTGCACCGGTATCAGCAAGAGCCTTTTTGAAATACCGATCATAGGCGGGTACGCAGCCCACAGTACCCAGCAAGATCTTGGTAAGCAAGGTATCCGTTGGGATGCCGGCACCGGACGCCACATAAGCTTCTGTAATGCTCTCGCTAAGTTTCATGATGCGGTCAGCATAATACTCCTGCGAGAGTTTCTCGGGAGAAAGGTCCCAGAGATCATCCCACTCCGCCTGATAAATCAAACGGACAACATCCGCATGGATCTTGTAATCCTTCTGCATGAGGAAAGAGTTTCGAAGCATACCCCAACTGGCCAAATACCAAGCCAAGTGCAGGCAGAGATAGTCGATCGTGGCGTCAATCTGCGGGCGCCTATTCAGCCGAAACGCTTCATGGCAGTACTCCCAAGAGAGATACCGGTGATGTGGATCATCCTTCATACTGTCATAGCACTCGTATCCGGCTTGAATGGCTTCAGCAAGTTTTTTCTGATCCACAACACGATAGGGCGGCTTACTATGGTGCGTGTGGCCCTGTACTTCGCCTTTCCTGAATACGACCCATTGTTCCTCTAAACTAATGGAATCCACGACATATCCCGCACTGATCCAGCTGGAGCAAAAGGATGCAGGGTTTGAGAGATTTGCCCAGGATGGTCTGTTCTTATATGCGTGGTTAGGGATTGGGATGATCTGGTTCAACTCATCGAAAGTAAGCTTAACAAAGTCTCCGCCGTGTTCCTTCAGCCAATTTCCAAGTGGAGCATATTTCTCTCCAATAGCCATATCCGTCACCCATTCAGTTCATGAGGCTTGAACACTCTTTTGTCCAGCGCGAAGATGCGACTGCTCACCTCTCCCACCTGGAGACCGGCCAAGGTCTCGCGATAGATTTCCATCCGGCTGTCAAGCATATCGATCTGGGAGAGCAGCTCGCTCTCCGCACAGATGGGCTTCACTGCAGCGCCGAATTCTGGCTCTCCGTGATGGGAAAGAATCATGTGCTGCAGCAAAACGGACTTGTCTTCAGGGATCCCCAGTTCCGAAGCTATGGCAGCAACTTCCTGTGCACCCATTACGAGATGGCCAAGGAGCTGTCCTTTCACCGAATACTCCGTGACCAGACCGAGCTGAGAGAAGGTAAACTCGCTCTCTTTGGCGAAGTCATGCAAGAACGTGCCTGCAAGCAGCAGGCCGCGGTCGATGATATCCCCGTAAAGGCCGGCCAGGAAATCAGCCGTTTTCATCATGGTCGCAGTGTGCATCAGAAGTCCGGAGATAAAGCCATGGTGGACGCTTTTAGCGGCCGGGATCGTCTTCAGGGACTCCTTATGGCGGGCCATCATCGTGCTGCAGATCTTCCTGTAATCAGCATCCGTAATCGAACTGATCAGTCTCTCCACTTCTGCCATCGTAGTGTCCACATCAATGGGAGCCACCGGGACCAAGGCGGACAGGTCGTAAGTATCATTGTCGTCAGCCAAACGGATCCGATCGACAGTAATCTGCGGGGTGCCTCTGAACTCGGAGACAGTGCCACGGATCTTCACAACATTGCCTTCATCTGCAGAGGAGATGTGGCCAGAATAGTCCCATACTTTTATTTCGATGGAGCCGGATCGATCCGACAGAGAGGCGCTCAAAAACGGCTTGCCGGTTGCGGTTGTCTTGGGATATGCAGCTTTCAAAACATAGAAGCCCTCCACCTCATCTGAAAGGGACATCTCTGCGATCAATTTGTTATATTCCATCATTATTCCTCCGTAGTCGGTCTTCGTTTACTCGCCTTTGACACGAACCCCAAACCCATTGACTTCAATATCCTCGTCTGCGGGAATGAGCAAGTACTTCCGGCCATCAATGATCCTTGTCTCAACCAAGTAGCTATGCTCCGGATCGACCGAAATTGTCGCATCGGCGGTCTTAACTTCAAAGCGGCTGCTATCAATCAGATTGGCCGGGTTCAGCGTTGCTCCATCACCGAACTGGGTGGCGCAACTATCACGGAACGCAAGGATCTTCTCCTCTTCCACACCGTTATCGCGCAGGATTGCTGCCGCATCACTGACGGAGAGTTCCAGCGGTTCGGGGGCATGGCTCTCCTTATGCTGTTCAATCTGGTCGTGGAGTCTGTCATGGATAGACTGGACCAGTTCCATATTACAGGCATCACCCAAAGCTTCGCTGAGAGCATTCTGGAATGCTTCCTTTTGCTCAGCGGCAGACATGGGAGCTGTGGTATGAAATACGCTGTCGATGACTTCCTGGTGGATCTCATCTGTCTTTCTGGAATAGAACAAGGCATTGTAGATATTTGCCGCACGATCATCAAAGGCGGGGAACAAGAATCCCAGTTCCGGTGCGGCAACGATCTGACCGGCACAGCTGTGGAACTCATTGTCTCCGGGGAAGAAGCCCAACTCCGCTTTGCGATCCTTCACAGGACAGACACAGCAAACAACATAGGAGAATACGGCATCGGATGCATCTGCATCCATCTCGTCGTTTTTATTCTTGTGGGGGACATCGTATGTGTCATATGCCAGGAGGATGAGGTAGTTGCTATCCCCAAGGTCAAGAGAGTTGATGATTTTCTGATAGAACTCCTCACGGATCTCACCATCTTTCAGTTCCGAGTCGCGCAGTGCCATGAGAAGGCGATGCTCATCACTGTCAGCTACCTGTTCAGTAGAGAAGATAATATCGATCAGGTTCTTCCCAAGTTTTCCGGAAAGAGTCTTCTTCAGCAGGTTCAGGTACTTCTCTGCTTCGTCCTGCGGGAGAATCCCCATGGATTCATCAATGTATGAAACGATTTCACGGCTGCTATTGACAAAACAGCCATAGATACGGCTGATAGCATTCCGATCCATACGAAAACGGCGGCGCAGTTCGCTTACTTCTTTCAAATTCAATTTAGGTTACCTCGCTTATCAAATTGGTCTAGCTGCTTGAAGCAGCAACCTCATCATATCACAGTCTGCCGATTCTGTCACATTCCGAGAACTCGTTGAATTATTCCTGCCAATCATCCTCACAGCCAGTTTCTTGAGCAATCGTTATCGCAGTATCGGAGAAAACGCAGCAGTGTTTCTGCTCAGAACAAGGACACTGACAGGCCATTCTCTCTGGCTTGCTGACTTACGGTTTTGTATTGATTGTTGATTACATCCAAACAGCGTGTTCTGATGTAATCAATCGAATAGTCCCTCAAGTGATCCACAATCGTTTCACCACACTTAACAAGAAATAAGATTTCCTACTTGGCCGACCAGTCAAGGGTTGCAACGGCCACAGGGAGAATACCCATTTGCAATGACCTCATCCCTTGTTCCATGAAGCTCCAGCTTATTCTCTTCTTTCATATCCTTCACACTCGAGCAGGTAGGATAGTGGAACTTTTTGGTGTTCGTGTTGAGAATGTAATATGCCTGAGCCGTATCATTTCCGGTACTCGGATTACTGGAGGACCCCGAGTTATCTGGTTCCTGCGCAGGAACCGGCGCAACTGCGGACGGCGTCTGCGCTGTATTTAAGCTATCTGCGCGCCTGCTGTCGCCTGTGGCATAGTCGATTACCACACCAGGTTGAACATTGTACGCATAGACGCAATAGCAGATCCCGGCGCCATTGTCTTCGACAGAGTATCCTTCCATCAGGACGCCATCAGCCAGAAGATTATCCCCCTCAAAAATAGGCGTTACACGGTACATAACATGGTTGCTGGTTTCCTTTACATAGTCCGCTACCATATTTTCGAATGGCAGCATGCCCTCAATGTTCAGGTATCTGGTGCCGGTAATCAGGTTCTTTGTATTGGCGTTTTCACCGGTCAGTTGGTAGCCAATGAGGTGGCAGCGGTTGTAAAGGTACTTTCCATCTACCAGATCATCATAACGCACGGTATGCCATCCGGTAGGCTTTACCATGCCGATAGAGCCTCGCGACTCTGTTGGCATCAGATCTTGGCCGATACTTGCGCATGCGGTGCCGCAACGTCCAAGTGCGTCGAGATCGCTGTAGTACTCATAGGATTGATCCGTCAGTTCACTCTCGGTGAAATACGGCACATTTCCATTTACAGCAACATAGGGCTTATCCGTGTACTCAGCGATTGAACCGAGCGAGAAGTCGGGCACTTCAGCACTTGGATTGTTTTCATTTGCGTTTTGCTCTGACTGAGATGGCTGCGTTTCGTCAGATGCGGAGTCATCTTTTCCTGACTTCAGATCTGAGGCGGGTTCTCCATTCTTACTTGTGGAAGAATCTGAGTCTTCAGCTAACTCTTCTTGCTGTGCTTCCCTGAACGCAATATCACGGTCCGAACCGTTTGCCGGCATATCTGTCGTGGTTCCGCAGGCGGACAACAACGATAGGCAGAGCACGAGCGATAGGAAGGTGGAAATCGTGCGTCTTTTCATCTTTCATAAACCTCCATTATGATCAGGTCGTGAGAATGCCCCGCAAACTCAGACGTGCCAACCAAATGCCACTGGCCAGATCCCAGCTGCAAATCGAAATACCGGTCAGCAGGATAGGTGCGATCCCATCTAAATATGATGATTTTCTCGATCCACTTCACAAATGGTGCAAGTGGAGTGTCCTCCACAAAGCAGTATTCACCTTGAGCAGCTTCCTGAAGGAAGGCGTCGTCTATGTTTAAGTTCGGAATGCTCTCGGTATCAAACTGGCTTGCGGAGTAGTGATTCATCCAGAGAGGGGCATTGGCAACCAACTCAGCAACATGCCCTCGGAGAACGCTGTCTTGGCTCTGTCTGCGATGGTTGAACATCATGCCATTCTTCTGGTCTAAACAGGTTATTACGATCACGGAAAGACCTCCTTCCAGTTATTCGTCCTGTTCCGACTCAAACTCCGTGAGATCGCTGTAACCCTTTATGACAAGCTCTTCAATAATCGAATCCGCATTGGCTCTCACAACCTTTGAAACCGCATAGCAGGTCTCACTGGTGGTGTAAAGGAAAAGCTTATTGTCCTTTGGGTCGTACACGACTTCCTCCACTTCAAGGGCAATGCGGGTCTGATCCTGCGCATCTCTAAGCAACGCTCTCATTTCTATTTCCTCCGGTATTTTTCAAATTTGTTGGAATAGGTTTCATTTCATCGCAAAAACAATGATCCAAATGGCAACCCCAAAAACAGTCAGAAGAAGTCCCAGGCCCTTTGACATTGAGTTGGGGTTTATCAGAAGATAGAGGCCGACAAAAGGCATGGCAACAAGTAGTAACAGTAACTGAACCAAACAGCCAAGTGTTTCAGCCTCACCATTCCTGCGGTATCTACCAGCCACTATGACCACCTCAACCTTCTAATATGTCTTCGATTTTCTCAATTTTCTCGTCGAGTTGTTCGCATTGTTCTTCCCACTCTTCGTATGCCTCGCTATCAAGGTCATCTGGTTCCTCGCACTCCAAAGTGTCTCGCTGGGTGCGAAGTTCGTCCAGACGTTCTTCCAGCTCATCGTGAGTCATGCTTTCATAGTTCTCGTCTTCGTCCACAGTCACAGAGATCTCTACATCCGGATTGGCCTCGGAAAGAACGGCAGCAAGTCCCACGATGCGCTCAAGGTCACTCACCTCGCCATCGTGGTTAAAATCGAATAGATCCATATATTTTCTCCTCCTATAAGGTACTTTCCTTTTGCACTGTACACATCATAACAGGAGCCTTGTCCAATAATACGGACAAGGCTCCTTCTGAACAGCAAAAGAAGTAGAGCTATATTCATGAGATAGATCTCATATTTCCTTTTCTCTTTCTACTCTGTTGCAAGACACGTTCACCTTGTAAGCCAAGCAGTGCTATGATATAATTATTTTATATTATGTGGCATATGCCGCAGAATGGATGGCGAAATGATGACAAGAAAACTCACCACACTACTGCTTTCTCTGCTGCTCACCCTCTCACTGCTACCGGTATCTGCCCGTGCGGGAAATAACAGTGGAACCGAGCGCGAGGATCTGGTCGAGGTCGTTTGGAATGGCGTTACCTCCGGTCCCGCCTGTGATGCAACCGTAACGCTTTACAAATACAAAAGCTCCGATCCGATCGACGATGAATATCACCGCATGTGGGGCACATTTCGTCTCGTGATGACGGATGCCGCGGGAAATGTTCTGCTGGACGAAGGCTTTGACACACCGAGCAAGTCTATCTCGCTCACCGAACCGGGCGATTATTACTGTTCTGTTTACAGCAACCGCGGCGATCTGCAAGGTCTGAGCAACGGCTCCGGCGGCTATTCGCCGTTCACCCAGCATTTCTGCGTCACCGCGCCCTACGAGCCAAGCGTCTACGAGGAGCTGACTGGCAATTTTGTTGTTAGCTGCATGGAATATCCGGACGATCATGACAGAGCCTTCCGCGAGTATCTTGCCATTTTACACAGCATAGCGGGTGAAGTGGACGGCTTTTCGCTGACCGACTGCGCCGACTATATGGCAGATGCCATGGCTGCTTACCCCGATACAGAGTACGCTGATCTCTACAACGAATTTCGCTCCAACGAAAGCTATGCTCTGATGGAGGTCACTCCGCTCGGCGTCTACGACCCGATCATCTTGACCGACGAGGAGACATATGCCTTCTGGGCCGGCGAATGCTGGAACTACCTCGTCAATGGTGAGGAGATCATCTTTAATGAGGACGGCACCATGTACCCCTATGCCGACCACCTCGCAGACCTCGATCCATTCGCTGAAGGGCCAATTGATGAAACGGCTTCCGAAGAGAGCGCGTCCCCGCAGGACAGCAGCCCTTCCCTTCCGCTGATTGCAGGCGGTGCTGCAGCGGTCGTCGTCTGTGCTTCTGCCGCCGTTATACTGACGCGTAAAAAGAACGCCAAAAAGAACTGAACAGGAAAAAGCTACCGCCGTTCCGTGGAACGGCGGTAGCTTTTGATTTAACCAGTTTTTTCTTTCGTCCTCGAAAAGGCCCGAAAAGCGTCAAAAGTCTTCCGATAGTCACCTACACAGCATTAAATATCTGAAAGATGCCTCACAGAATACGCCCTCCGTGGAAATCTGGAACGTGTGGTTAGGGGCGAGCAATGAATTTGAGGACATGCCCGTTATTCACTAGCAAACGGTTAGCGCAGCTACGCTGCCCTCGGTCGCAAGCCGGGTGGCCGTAAGCTGGAACACTCGCAGTCTTATTGACTCGACAAGCACAAATACCTCACATTTTTAAGCTGCTAGAAGCGATGGCATATATGTGTACTAAAGCCATACCGCCTGCTGCATTTGGCAGGCGGTATGGCTTTAACATCAGGGGATATGAAGTCCGCAGTTCATGCGCCGAGATACGCGTTCTGCACCACATCGTTGCCGCGCAGATTTTCTGCCGTATCGCTCAGCACGATCTTGCCGGTTTCGAGTACATAGCCACGATCCGCAACCTTAAGTGCCTTATTGGCGTTCTGCTCAACGACAAGCACGGTAATACCGCTTTTGTTCAGATCATGGATAACCTTGAAGCAAGTGTTGACCATGATGGGCATCAGGCCCATAGAAACCTCATCGATCAGAAGCAGGCGGGGCGAAAGCGTCAGCGCGCGGCCAATGGCAAGCATCTGCTGCTCACCGCCGGACATTGTGCGGGCCAGCTGCTCGCGGCGTTCGCCGAGACGCGGGAAAATATCATAGACCATTTCGATGTTCTTTTTGAGCTTTTCCTTGTCCTTAGAGCTGTAAGCGCCAATGGTTAGATTTTCTTCCACTGTCAGCCGTCCGAAAACATGACGCCCTTCCGGCACATAGCCGATACCAAGTTCCGCGCGCTTATGGGCTGGAATATGGGAGATGTCCTGTCCGTCGTAGATCACCGCGCCGCTTCCGGGCTGAACAAGTCCCATAATGGTCTTAATCAGTGTAGTTTTGCCTGCGCCGTTTGGACCGATAACAGAAACAAGTTCACCGGTTTGAACATTCAGACTGATACCGTGGAGAACTTCCATCATTCCATAGGATACAAACAGATCTTTGATCTCCAGCATGGTTATTCCTCCTCTTCGCCAAGGTAGGCCTCAATGACCTGCTTGTTGTTCTTGACTTCCTCCGGCGTTCCTTCGGCAATCTTCTTGCCGTAACTGAGCACCATAATACGATCACAGACCTTCATCGTAATAGGCAGGTTGTGCTCGATGAGAACAATGCTCTTTTTCTGCGCCTTGAGCTTCATCACAAGCTCTGTCACTTCGTTGATAGCAAAGTTAGAGAGGCCCGCACAAGGTTCGTCAAGCATAATAAGCTCCGGCTCAGTGACGAGCACACGGGCGATCTCAAGTCGGCGGAGATAGCCGAGCGATACGTCACTTGCCTTTTTATCGCGCAGCTCAGAAAGGCCGGTTTCCTCCAGCACAGCTTTAGCCTTAGTCACGACCTCATCTGTATGGCTTTTGCGGAAGTAGGAGCTCATACCGGTGTACTCATGCACACCGGCGGCGGCAATGACGTTATCGAGAATCGTCAGATCCGCCAGCGGCTTGGAGATTTGAAAAGTTCGAGCGATTCCCATACGCGCCATCTTGTGCGCGGGAAGTCCCTGCACTTCACTGTCTTTGAAGATGACCTTGCCGTCAGTCGGCTTGTAGACGCCGCAGATGGCGTTGAACAGTGTAGTCTTGCCCGCACCATTTGGGCCGATAATGCCGAGCGTCTCCCCTTCGTTAATCGTCAGGTCAAGGCCGTCAATGGCCTTGAGTCCGCCAAAGTACATCTTCAGTCCTTCAATACGCATCAATTCCTTCATGCCTTGTTCGCCTCCTTTTTTGCCGCGAACCTGCCGAAGAGCTTCCGGCAGCCGTTTACGATTGGGCTGTTATCTCCAATCAGGCCGCTGGGCATGAAGCGCACCATCAGCACCAGTAGTGTGCCATACACAAAGGAACGATAGTTATCCGCGAAACGCAGTGCTTCTGGCAGGAAAGTCAGCAGCAGGGCGCCGAAAATTGGCCCGCGGATCGTTCCGATGCCGCCGATAACGACCATCGAAAGAATCTGGATAGAGATGACAAAGGCAAAGTCGGACGAGCAGATGTAGCCCATGCGATGAGCATAGATGCCTCCGGCAAGACCGGCAATGGCCGTGCCGATAATAAATGTCAGTATCTGATAGCGGTTAACATCGATACCGAAAGAACGCGCGGCCGCCGCATCGTTATTGATGGAAGCCAGCGCCATACCGAACCACGAGCGGCGCATTTGCACGATCAGCAGGCATACGATAACAATGATGGCAACGGTCAGCCAGAAAAATTGCTGATTGCCCATCTTCACACCGAAAAGCTTAGGCTTGAGAATCGTCAATCCCAGTGAACCGCCGGTGATGCTCATATTATTGAAGAGCGCAACCATGACGAAGTTGATGCCAATGGTAGTGATAGCCAGAAAGTCCGCCTGCAGGCGGAGGGAGATCAAACCAAGCAGCGCACCGCATGCGCCGGTAAATAGCATGGCCAGCAGCAGTGCCAGGAGGAAATTCATGTGATAGGTCTGCGTCAGAATGGCGGCGGTATATGCGCCGAGTCCGAAAAAGGCGGCATGTCCCATCATCGCCTGGCCAGCATAGCCGGTGATAATATTCAGCGACAGGGCAAGCAGCGTAAAGATGGCGGCTGTTGCGCCAATGGAATACAGATAGGCACTCATCGCTGCACCTCCTTAAACCTTGTTGCGCTGACCGAAGAGGCCGGAGGGCTTGATCAGCAGCACGATGATCAATACGACGAATGCAATGGCATCCTTTGGAATGGGAATCTCTGTGTAGGTCGAAAGCATGACCTCAGCAAAGCCGATAATCAGGCCCGCGACGACCGTGCCGAGCGGATTTCCGAGGCCGCCGAGCACGATAATAGCCAGCATCTTATAGGACGGGACCTCGCCAAGTGCGGGGGTAATGGAATTGTAAAGAATGCCAGTCATAATACCGGCAGCAGCAGCAAAACCGTAGCCCAGAACGTAAGACAACGCCATTGCTGAGTTGGTATTCACGCCGCAGGCGCGGGCAATATCGGGGTCTTCCGCCGTAGCGCGCCACGCAAGGCCCATCTTTGTCTTGTTCAGGATAAACCACAGGATCACGAGCAAAAGTGCTGTGAGCACGAAGATTAATATCCAGTTTGTCTGGATTGAAACATTGCCAAGATGGATCACATCCACAGGGAATCGGAAGTTATAGGCCTTTGTGCCTGCGCCGCAAATCAGGCGCACCGCGTCGCTGCTAAGCGTAAACAAGCCCACCGCCGCGACCAGTGGAATAATGGAGAGCATACGTGGCTTTGACAGAATAGGGCCGTAAATGGTACGGTGCAGCACCACGCCCAAAAGGCCGATAAGCGCCATCGCTGCAAGAAAGGCGAGCACAAGCTGGCCAGTGGCAGTATACACATAATAGCCAACATACGCGCCCAGCAGATAGGCGCCCGCGTTGGCAATATCCAGAATACCGAGAATGCCGTAGATCAGCGTTGCTCCCATTGCCGTGAGGGCGTAAAGGCTGCCGATCATTAGGCTGTTGATGACTTGCTGTAGGAACATAGGACGTTCCCTCCCAATCATTGGAATTAGAAAAAGGCGGAGGCGCCGTTATGACGCCTCCGCTCCTTTGGCTGTGCAGGAGAGGGGCATTTCCCCCTGTAGCTTAATAAATGACCTTTTCAACCTTGTCGCCGTCGATGATGTTGATGTCATCGATAATGCCATAGCTGTGGAAAAGGATATCGTCGCCGACCTGCTGAATCTGAACAGGCTTGACGGCAGAACCCGCGCTGGTGTAGTACATCAGCGTACCGGTAACCGTGTCAAAGTCCTTCAGGCCCGCAATGTAGTCGCGCATAGCTGCGGGATCGGTGCCGACATTTTCAAACGCGGCAAAGAGAACCTGGAACGCATCGTACACAGAGGCGCCGACCATATCGGGCTCCATCTTGTATTCCGCCTGATAGTTCTTGATGTAGGCCTGCGTGCCTTCGTTAGCATCGTCACGATTCATGTTGGTGGTGATGTAGAGGCCCTTGGCATATTCACCTGCGGTCTCAAGCAGCTGCCAGGAGTCAGCGCCCTCACAGCCGAGAATCTTGACATCGAGACCCTGAAGGGCAACCTGACGGCAGACCTCAGAGGCGTGTGCATAGTAGTTGGGCATATAGATGAGATCGACCTTCTCGTCCTTGATCTTGGTAATGACGGAGGTCATGTCATTATCGGAGATGGCGATGTAGTCCTCGGAGACAATCTCAGCACCGAGCTTGGCAGCCTGCGCCTTAAAGTAAGCCGCCTGCTCCTTACCGAAGTCGAGGTCAACGGCAACGATGGCAATACGGTTGGCCTTCAGCTCGCCGACAGCAAACTGCGCTGCAGCGGTGGCCTGAACCGCACCGGGGAAGGACTGGGAGAAGATGAAGTCGCCCGCATTGACAACGTCAGGGTGAACGGCATAGGCGGAGACCATCACGATACCAGCATCCTGGCAGATGGGAGCCGCGACCTTGGTGGGGCCGGAATAGGAACCGGAAACAATGGCGTCAACATTATCCACGGTGGTAAGCTTTTCCAGAATGTTGGCGGCTTCCGCTGTATCCAGGCCGTCATCATAGTTGACAAGTTCGACCTTACGGCCGTTGATGCCGCCCGCTTCATTGATCAGCTTGACCGCAAGCTTGGCGGACTGCTCGGCACTCTGTCCGTCAGCCGCAGCAGAAGCGGCAGAAACAGGGGCAAAGAAACCGATACGGATGGGGTCGGCATCGGTAGCATCACCGTTACCTGTCGTGCTGGGATCCTCGGTAGTTTCGCTGCCACAGGCAACAAGGGCAAGGACCATAACAAACGCAAGAATGAGACTCAACAGCTTTTTCATGGGTGTTCCTCCTCATAAAATTATTTTATTACACAGGCGCGTGCGCGCCTGAATAATCCAGAAGAGAGTCTCTGCCGGTCAATCCCCACGTATGCCGCATCAAAATAGAATCAGCGCCGCCGCACCCGCAAGCAGGATCGAAAAGATTACCCGCTCCACCCAGATAAAGAGCATTTGCGGAACCTTGACTGGGATACTGGTGGAAAGAATACAGGGAATGACCGCCGAGAAAAACAGCAGCTCCGAAATACAGCCTACCGCCACAACGTATCGCGTGGCAAGCGAGCAATTCATAACAAAAGCACACGGCAGGTACATCTCGGCAACGCTGGTGGCCAGCGCCTGCGCCGCCGTCAGAGCCTCAGGCAGCTGCACAAGCGCTGCAAAGGGATAGAAAAGATATCCTATGATCTGAAAAAGAGGGGTATACATCGCCAACAGCATTCCGATCAGGCCAACAGAAAGGATGCTCGGCACGATGGTGCAGGCCATCTGCAGGCCGCTCAGGAAGGTCTTCCAGATGCATTTCAGCAGACTGCCGCTCTGTTCCGCGGCGGTAAGAGCTGTATCCAACGCCGTATGTATACGGCGTTTCGTGACCGGATGCTCGGGCTGCGGCTGCACACCCTCCCTGTATTCATCAGGAAATCGGTTTAGCGGATACATCCGCACCGTGACCGCCGTAACAGTGAAAGTGATGAGCAATGTGGACCAGAAGTAGAGATTCCATCGGTCCATCAGTCCCAGTGTGCTGGCCACCGTAATCATAAAAGTAGACGACACAGTGGAAAAGCCGGTCGCGATGATTGCTGCTTCTTTTTTCGTGTAAGCCCCTTTCATGTAAAGCTCATCGGTGATAAGCAATGCAACGGAATAACTCCCGACAAAGGATGCCACCGCGTCGATAGCTGAGCGTCCCGGCGTTTTCCAGACCCGCCGCATGAATGGGCGGACAAACACGCCGACAAATTCCATCAGCCCATAATTTGTCAGGAACGCGAGAAAGATGGAGCCGATAGGGACCAAAAATGTCAACGACTGCCCCAGTAAGAAAAGAAAGGGCAGCAGCGATTCGTTCTCCAGCCATTCCCTTGGTCCAAAGTCCAGAAGGAACATGGCCGCGCAAGCCGCGCCGAAAAGCTTGAAAAGCGTGAAGACAATGCTTGTCGTGCTCCTGTTCCAGCTTTTTTTAGCAAACGGAAGCAACGCCCCTGCCACACACACGCCCAGCACCAGCCAACGCCGGGCCGGTCCAACCAGGGCAGTGGCAAGTTGGCAGAGCACATCCAGTGGAATCGTACGCGAGCCTTGAAAGGGCACCGTGACAAAAAAGACGAAAATACCAATCAGATTGCATAAAATAAACTTGACCCATGCAAGGCGGCTATGCGCTGCGGCACGGTGTTCAGTGTTCTGCATGATTCATTCGAGAAGCACAGAACGCGCTTCATCCTCCATCATTGATTTGTATTATAAGTACAAACTTCAAAAACCTTCAAAAACCTTCTCCAAAAATCGGCGTCAGTCTTCCAGTTTTAGTAAAATTCCCTCAAAAAACTTCTTGGTGTTGACCTTTCCGGGCTGCGAACCCCTTCCCTGCAGCATCCGCATCTCCTGCTGGACCTGCCCGAAATCGAAAAGGCGAGAGGCATACTCGGTAAATATCTCATCATAAAAGTCCTCGTTGCCGCGCGCAGCCAAATGGCTCTGTGCCTTCTGGATAGCACGGCGGATCTTCTGCTCAATCCCCTTCTGCCGCGCAGCGTCGCATTCACTGCCATACAACTCATAGCCGATATGCTGGTATATATCGGAGAGCTGGTATTCCTGTCTCGTGTGGCGGCGACGGCTGCGCAGATAGCGCACGGCAGCAGCAATTTCCCTGCTTCCCGTCATGCCGAGTATCCCAATGTCTGCAAATATCTCCCGCAGTCGCTGCTCGCTGTCATCCGCAGCGGGTGCAGCAGAAGTTGGCGTCACGGCCTGCCGCACAGCCGAGAGCATTCGTTCCATCTCCATAATCTGGATAACATTTTGCAGCACCTTGCGGATCTCCAGCACGTTGATGGGCTTATGGACGAAAAAATCGATTCCTTCCTTGTAGGCCATTTCCTCCATGTTCTTATCATGCGCCTGCGAGATCATGATAAAATGGCTACCGACACCACGCGACATGGCTCGCTTCATAATGCGGATCCCATCGGTATGCGGGAACAATAGATCGATCAGCACAATATCGGGCTGGTAAAACAAAATTTCATCCACCGCCTGCTCTTCATCTGTCACTGTAGCAACCACCTCGCCAAGCTGCTCGCGAGCAATAACAAACTTGAGCATCGTGCCGACGGAACTGTCGTCGTCCACAATCAGAATTCGTTTCGTATTCATACGACACTCTCCTCTCAAAGTGACGGGATATCCACGCGGAAAATTGTCCCCTCAGGGACATGGCTCTCCACGCTGATTTGTGCGTTCCATTTGTTTACAATATCTCTGACATGACACAGCCCCAGCCCTGGGGATGGCACACCGGTCTGCTCGTCGAATTTGGTTGAAAAACCTGGCTGAAAGATATGGGGCAATATGTCGTCGGGAATGCCACCCGCATCGTCGGCTATGCGCATGCCAATGCTGCGGTTTTTAGCAGTGAGTTCAGCTGTAATCTGATGCGCGCCCGCCTGCGCGGCATTGATGATAAGATTATTGAGCACAATAAAAAAATCGTAGTATTCCTCGATCAGGATATCACCCTCCAGATGGATATGGAGGCGCGCGGGGGCGATCGCTTCACGTGTACCTGCCTCCAGGATACGGCAGATCTGTGAGAGTAACATGGGTGATTCCTGCTGCGTGACCTGAATAGTCTTGGCAAGTCCGCTGACAATGTTGCTGTAGTCTTTCATCACCTCATGTCCCATGTTGGCCAACGAAAGGGCCTGCTGGCGCAGAGGACTTTCATGCGGCAGTGCCTGATAGATTGAAAAACTGCGTGTAGTCATCTCATCCAGCTGCTTTTTTGACTTTTGCAGGAAAAAGATATCGGCATAGATGTTGGCCGCAAAGCTCGTAAGTTTTTCATACTGCACCTCGCGATTCTTCTGTGAGATTGCAAGCACGAGTGCTGAACGGATCGCCGCAATGACGAGCAGCCATGCCGCGCGCTCGTCGCTCATCCTGTCGCAGATGTCCAGTGAGACAAGGTTCGAGATCAGATCTGCCATCAGCATGGTGAAAAGCATATCTGGCAAATAATCTTCTCCCATCACACTGCTGAGGAATTGATAAAGCGCCGCATAGAGGATGTAAACGACCAGACTGTCGAGAATAAGTGAAATGACGTCTGCGTCATTACCTGAGTACAGCATCATCAGCAGTCGCAGCGCGGCAGCAAACACTCCCGCAATGGCAGCGAGCATTACCGGCTTTTTAATCAGCTCATCCCGTATCGTGATGCCAAGCAGCACCAATCCCAGCGAAAGCGGCGCGACGAAGCTCTCATGCGGAACGAAATAGATCTGTGAAAGCACGGCGATCAGAGCGCCGTATTGAAAGTAAATCTTCATTTTTCTCCCTCCAGCGCTGTTTTTCCGCAAAATTTTAACTCTTTTTGCCAGTATATAATGCTTTTTTACAGAATTCAACGTAGAAGCGGGGAAATTTCCGATAAAAAACTTCTGTATAGGTTCTTCTTTCCGTTAATTCGATTACAATCGGGGCTTGGCCAATAACACAAGCAAAGTGCATCCTGAGCAACAAAAGAAGTGGAGCAACCAATGCGGATGCGCCACTTCTCAGTCAACAACTGCGGGGTACTATTTCGCCAATTTCCCAAATGAGGTCCTGTAGTTTGCAGACACTGCTAATTCCCCGCAGTAATTTCAATTCAAAATATTGTTCTCATCGGATGTGCAAAAGCCCTCATAGCCAAATTTAATCATCTGCTGAATATCTCGAGATCTGTTCAATAGCACTCTGATGCAACCGAAAAATATCTTTTATATAGTGATAACGCTTTCATTTGGATGACGACTTCCAAACGCGGGAGTTGCTTCTGTGAGTAGTATCTATAGCCAGACAACACATCAATATGGCAAGGGGCCAAAAGTCCCATGTCATGATAAAGCCGCAGTGTTCTCAGTGAAATATTGTAAATTTCCGCAAGCTCTCCAATGCTCAGATAGTCTTCTTCAAGTGATCTTTTATCTGCCACGGCTATGCCCCTTTCTCGACTTTATTTATTTTCACTTTATCATAGCAAATTGGAAATTGTAAGGACGTATGGCGCTTGTCTCGAAATACATTGCCGCTTCCATCGAATGCGAGCCTGCTGGTATTCGTCGGGGCGATGTACCTGACATGTATCCCTGCACGGTGTATCTGATGAACGACACTATCATTTTAACGCCACGCGTTTGGCCATTTCATATGCTTCTTTGCGAGCTACTGCATTTGCATCGTTAATCTCTGCTACATATATCTCCTCGCCACAATTACTACAGCAGGCAACTAATTCATCATAGGTAGAGACAATACCTCGAATATCCACACTTATTCTCTGCGACCTCACACAATACTCAACTCTATGATCACAATGGATGCAATAAGCGGCGCCTATCATGCTCATTCCGTTCTTCTCCTTCCTGTTAATCTGATTACAACAGGGGTTTGCTCAATAATACGGTTAAAGCGTACTCGGAACAACAAAAGAAGATGAGCAACCAATGTGGATTCTCCTCTTCCCGGCCAATAAATACAAGGGGTACTATTTCGCCAATTCCTCAAATGCGGTCTTGTACTTCTTCAAAACTCTTGCTGCCACTAGGTCGATTTTTTCATCATCTGTCATATCGATCAAAGGCGAATTGTCCAGATCGACCAGCAGGAACTTTGGGCGTTCATTCTCACAGATAACAGCACGTCCGTACTTCTCAGCAATGAGCGCCACACGGGCAAAATCCCGAGTAGCTTCCGTTACAGAGATCATCATGTTTGGATTGATAGCCACAAAACCACCTTCTTATAGATTATAATAACACATCCAATTGATCAAAATCAATCTAATCCATCGCCGGTTATGGTTGAGCATATTATGTCATTCAACAATTGCAGAAATAGATAAAGGCGGTACTCACGTTGTGAGTACCGCCTTCTCCACAAAGGCAATTCAGTTGATTTGATCTTCTTGAAATCTCTGGATGAATTATTCGTTAGCTACCATTCTTTCTTATCATTCGGTCAGTTTCCCAAGCAATCCAGCTAAGAGCGGCGCTTCCAAATTCATATTCTCTCGGATAATCCTCACCGGTAACGCAGGGTTTTCACCGCGCTCAATCTCGGTCATAATGCCGCTTTTGAAGTGCAGAAAAATGCGATATCCCTGATCAAAGAGATGTGTTGAAAGGAAGCAGGACTGATCCGTGTGGATAAATGCCGCATGATGATGGATCGCGCGCTGCGTCTGGTAATAGCCAATAAAGAATTCATGTCCCCTCGGCAGGTTGCGTGGCATCGTCCAATAGTCCTCGTACCAATGGTATTCCATATCTCAGTTCTCCGTTTCCGTGCAGACTTTCAGAATCAGCTCATGCATACAATCAAAGATTTTTTGAGAGCACTGCGCACCTTTGGAACGCATATATCGGAGATGTTCACACTTGCCATTTTCGATTGTGACACTGACGAGCTTATCGTTGATCCACCCCTGCGTGCGGAGTGGCACAACGACCTGATACCGGCGCAAGAGGTGATTCACAATGGAATAAGTGCTGGAATCATAGCGGCTTTTGTAGAGGCTGATGGGTTCATTTTTGAACGTACCACCGCCACGAATGGTGCAAACGGCCAAGTCGATCATCTGCTCGGCCTTGCGATTCTGTTCTTCACAGAAAGTGCGATCTTCTTTTTCCTGCTCGGCTTGCCGCTTGAGCGCTTCATCCTGCTTATACGCACGATACTTCGTTCTCAACGCAAGACAGGTCGGGATCTCACCCAGGATGAGGGCCCCAACAAAGTCTGGAAAGCTCTTGCCGTTGCTTTCTTTCGAATCGAGGAATGCGGCGACATGCTGATCTAAAACACTCTTAATGTAGTCCGCCTGACGAGCAGAATCACTACCAAGCTCTATGATCTTTTCCGTCTCGCGTGCCATCGCTTCCGTGAAAGCTCCTGTGCCTGCGGCACCAGAATCCCTCAGGTGTTTGAAATATTCCTTTCTGCCTTCTTCGGAACCATACAAGGCAATCGATGCGGGAAGTAATCCACAATGATTCACCAAGGCATAGTCCGTCATCCGGAGGGGAACCAGATGGTCATTGACCTCCACATGGAGAATGTACGCATCGTTTGCGGCTCTCGGATACTCAAGGTCTGGCTTGCCATCGCTACGCCAAAGGCGGTACGACACGGCGCCGTTAGAAACCTCACGCTCCAGAACTGCTCTCATCCGCTTCTTTTCCACATTATAGTTGCCATCATAGAATAATGGCGTCATCAGCTTTGCTGTACCCATCATTTACCTCCGTATCTTATTTGTCCTGATCTGAAATGTTCTTGAACTCGATGAGCTGTGTGTAGTCATCTGCATTCCCGTCACCATAAACGATGGCCTGAAGGCGACGCTTCTCCGGAGAGTATTCAATCCATGCAAGACGGATCGATCCTTCATTGAAGCAATCGTTCATACCGTTGCCACAAAAAGCAACAGAAATGCCAGGGTAGTCGGGATCCGCTTTGATCCCGACTACCAGCTCCCCCAATGGGGTGCGTACAGTCAATTCGTCATTCTTCATGGTTCACCTCCGTTGCAGGGGTGAAGCTCGCGAACTCCGTTTCCACGTTCGGTCGATGGAGGCTCAAATCCATGAGGTCAATGCAGCTGTAGCAAGGTTCCTCCACAGTCATCTTATTGCGATGGAGGCAGCGACTGCATGGCGGTCGATCAACGATCCTACCGTCCGGCAATTTCTCATAGAACCCTTTCACGATGCACCTCCATCAGTCATTCTTTTGACCAAGCAGGTCAATCGAAAGCCTGTCTGGAACCGTCACACCGCAGCGCTTCTGAAGGAAGCCCTCCAAAAAGCGCAGCGCAATGAGAGCCAATGCGGAATCATCCACATCCGGCCCGACGGGTCTTACTTTCGCATGATGCGGAATCGGGTGCAGGTCAAGAGAAGCCATGAGGGCTACATCTACCTGCGCCATCTCACCGTCTGTCAGGTGGCCTTTGAAGTCACCAAGACGGCTGACATCGACGGAAGAGATCTGCTCGCAAAGCGCGGTCGAGCGCTTGCCGGCACTTTCAATCCGCACATGCGTCGGCATGGGCTTTTTGTACTGGCAGGTCAGGTACACGACTTCTACAACAGGACTGTGCTCATTACACAGCGGATTAGAGACGATGATGGCCGGCCGACCAGATCGCTGCTCGGATCCGACCGTTTCGCTCGGATTGACATAGAAAATATCGCCACGATTGATACTCATAAACGTATCGTCCTTTCTTTGATCATAAATCAACATCTTGCTCGATGGAGTAGAAGTCTTCATCACAGCGGAAGCACTGACAAGTGTATTCTGGAATGTCACTCAAGAAGAGTGGATCTCCGCAGCGAAAGCAGGTACCGACACTCTTTCGGAAGACCATATCTTCCATCTCGTCTTCGGTTACACCATGCTCACGCAGGTACACCTTTGCCGCTTCAACACCTGCAAAGTAGATTACTTCATCTGCGTCGTTCTTCAGGTATTCAAGCCCATTCAGGGATATCCCGTTGATGTACCGGCCAACAATGACAGGATCGGATGAACCATCTGACAACTGCGTTTGCCGATTGAGAATGGGGATCCCCAATTCCCGCGCTCTTCGGATTTCCTCCTTCATGCCACTACTGATGCGGTCGCCATAGACGACCAAGCGATCACACAGGGCAAGCAGGCTTGCGCCAAAAGATAGGGCAAGTGCTCGTTCTTCCGGGTTGGAATCGTCAAGCAGATAAGGTAAATAAGCGTGCGGGGCAACTGCGCGGCAGCCGAACTCCCGCTCACACATTGCCATATACGTGCGTGCTCTTTGGGCATTCACCATGATCTCAGCCCGTGTAGGGGCAGAGAGGGGCGAGCACACATAGGTAAGAGCCATTCTAAACAACCTCCTTCATACATAATGCGAAGGCCCGAAGACGAGGTGCTATTGCAACTCTCGTCTCCGGGTCTTCTTCAAAAATCAGATATGGCAATCGACGATGGCAAGGAAGTCATCATCTTTCGCCTCATTCATGAGCTTCTGGATCTCATCGTTCCAGGCTCGCTCGTCCTTGTCGTTGCTGGAGATCCCAAACCAGCCCATATCACCGGAGCCGGTCCAATCTCCATTGCGATCAACAAATGCATAGGTATGGCACATGTATCGATCCAAATCGGTAGCGCCTTTCCGAGCCTTATACTCATCCAGAGTTTCACCTTTCAGATACAGCATTTCGCCCCAGGCTGAAATGCCCTCATCAAGGATCCTGCACAGAGGGCCGAAATCGGTAAGGTCTTTGGCCTCGAATGCTTTTACACACTTCTGATACCGTTTCTCGACCGTATCGACAGCGATCTTGCGCATGACATCCCAACAGATATCCTTCTTGCGTGCGGCATCGGCATACTGATACCCCTCAGGAGGGATAGCGGATTCGCCATCATCGTCTTTCGCAGAAGGAATGCAGTCCTGCAGCCCTGCCGGAACTAAGAACTGATTTGGGAATCTACCGCCGATCTGCCACCAGTCCCATTTCGCGTTGGGGTTGCAAGTGTAGCCCCATCGTCCATCTGAAGCCTTCACAAAGCCGCGATGTTCATCGCAGTAAGCCTCGAATGAGGGATACCACGATTTGACGGGGTAATCTGTCACCAACTTCAGCGCTTTGGACTCCTCCGTCTGGAGTTTGCTCTTTCGGTCCCCGTTTGGGCCGAACGCATAGATCTTGTCTTCCTCAACGAAGAAGAACTTGTTGAAGGCATCATCGTAAATGGAGTGGATGCTGCCATCCGGGAACCGGACGACACGCATGGTGTCATTCTCAAAGTCGGCTTTTGCCTCTTCCGTGCGATCTTCGAATTCGCGGTACTTCTCTTCCTCTGTCTGTTCATCGAAGGGTGCCAGAACAGGAATCAGGTGGTCTTCCAGATTATTGGCATGGATGTTGTTAACAACGCCATCGTCAGGAACAATAACACAAACAGAAAAGTGACTCATAATTCAATTCTCCTTATAATCAGATAGTATTTTGCGGATCCGGGCAAAGCGCTTTTCAATCGCTTTGCGACCGACTCCGCATAGTTCAGCAATTTCACGATTGGTGTAGCCTTGGTTGCGGAACTGGATCGCCTCAAATTGCTTATAGGTGAGGTTATCTTCGATCACGCGCCAGAGGCCATCATCAATCGGAACAATTTCAGGTGCAGGGATCTCACAATAGAACTCGATTGGGATCTCCTGCAGTTTTCCGACTTGATCTCGTGCATAGTTCGATAGCTCTGAACGCAGATGGTACCAAACCACCGTGGAGAAGCTGTACTTACGCAGCGCTTCCTCCGACAGGTATCGCACCACCACTTTCAGGTACCGATTGGCCAAGAGGTCGTAGTAGTCATCCCCAAGGTTGTGCTTTGCCATGAAGTCAAGAAGGAGTCCATGATGCTCCTCAGCAAAAGCCTGCTGCTCGGGGGTGAGTGGCTTCATGTCCTTTCACCACCTAACCGCTTATCTTCGCAAGCCCTTCTGCGCACTTGTAGTATTCAAGCGCGGTCAGGATCACCTGCCTCGTTTCTTCCGACCAGCCTCGAATCTGGAATTGTTTACGGACCTCATCCTTATCAACCCGCGTATCGCTCATGTGCTCAATGCTGCTTTCAAAAAGCTCTACGAACTCCTCAGCTCTATTGATTTGCGGGAGAAAAACATGATTATACTCTTGGGCCGTCATGTTCCATTTGCCTCCTATTCATCCGTGTCATCTTCTTCGTCATCGGAGAAACGGTTGAAGATTTCATCATATGCACTATTAACAGAGCAAAATTCGCAGCCATCAGATTCACAGTGCCCTTTGTTGATTTCTTGTCTACAGTACTTACTGAAGAGTTCGCGAAACGCTTGCATTTCTTGTTTATTCATCATCAGATACTCCTTTTCTTTCAGGCTGGCTTCTGCAGAACAGCTTGGATCCCGACCAACTCGTCATACTTGCCACGGTCGATTGGCCGGAACTGCTGCTCGCGAATGAAGAAGTACAGGCGTACCGCCATCACGAGATACTCCACGAGATCGACGTAGAATGCCGCCAAATTCGTGTAGTCATAATCCGGAGTAAAGCGATCCACAGCAAGCTGATAATCGACCCAGTAGGGATTACTCTCCTGGTAATAGGAGCAGTTGCCCGCAGCGTCCTTCGGCTGATCTCCAAGCACGTCATCAGAAAACCAAGAGGATGTCGAACTGACTACCATCGCAAAGACTTGCTCCTCCGTCTGTCGGCACATGAAGCCCGGCAAAGCGGATATCATGACCAGAAGCTTTCGGAGCATTGTTACGCGGCACTCGAGCTCTTTGAAGAGCCAATAGTAGCGGGAATCCGTCTGATTGAAAGACTTGGAAAGCGCAAGGGACAATCGCTGCTCATAGTGCTTTTGAAGATGATGGAGTAGATCGACTCCGAAGTAGAAATCCATCCTATTGCACCTCCAACTTCACAACTGGGAGTGGGCCTTTTGTAAGCTGCTCGCTCGTGATCCCGAACACGCGAGTAAAAAGATCCATATATCGCACCCGAGCCGGTGGGATCAGCATGTTGTTGGGCGAAACGATCGCCCACATCGCAAGCTCCTCCTCCGGAACGGAGAATGGATCTTCCCGCCAGGTACCATAGTTGTACACTGGCTTTGGCGGTTCGGATGCGCGCTTTACTTCATTCGCGGTCTCTGCTTTCAAGATCAGCTTGAGCTTCTTATCCAAAATGACGTCGAGAAGATCTCGGCGGATGCCGCGCTTTTCATACTGAAGCATCAGATTTTTGGCCTTCTGAAAAGCATGCAGTTTGATATCCAGCAGACTGCTTGGCTGCTGTGGATCAACAAGCAGTTCACTGATGACTAAAACAAGTGAAAAGTCCCAATTTGAGATCATGGCTTATGCACCTCCTCTACGGGGCAGGGGAGTGCCGAAGCACTCCCCTGCAAAAAACGATTATTTCCTCAAATAAACACAATGAACGCAAAGTCAATTACCCCATTCTCATCAGCGTGTGTATAGCAGGTATAGCCGCCATCGCCGAAACCGGACGATGAGACCGCACCATAAGGCAACACGCCGGCTGACATCTTGCTGAGTGTGATGTCGCACACATGGCGATACCAGAGATCACCAATAGCGAAACCCGGTGCAGGCAGTTCCTCAAAAACCGTATCGTTCTGATAGAACGCATCATCAAAGAACCCTGCCTGTCCGGAATCAACGCCGACCTCAAATGACTGCTCGACACATTTGCACGCCACTTTGCGCACTTTGCCTAAGCGGATCACATTGAAATCTGGACCAGTATCCTTATGACGGACGGCAAGGACGGCACAGCGTGTGCACCATTCGCCTTCATCCGTCTTCAGGACGCCTGCCTCCCAAGTCCCGAGTTTGCAATGGTCAACGGTGCCACAGCACCAGACATCACGCTCGTAACAGGGGTCGCTGACACGCATGACTGGAGAAGTCATCTCAAACTCGCCAAGGTCGATAAACTCGCAATTCCGTTTCATGCCTACTGCACCTCCTTACTGCTGCGCCGCCGCGCGCTGCTCACTCAGCAGCTTTCTGGCGTCGCGAATCAGCTTCGGGCCGTAAGTCAACTCCCACGACTCAATGAATCGTGTCGTGCGGTAGACAAGATTGAAGAAGTCCAGATCGTTGATGTTGACATACACAGAGCGCTGCTTTTTGTAGGTGCCCGACTTGATATGGGTGCCTCCCGTCGCAGTTTTCTCTTTGACAGCGCGGCCGTTTTCCACGATGACGCACCAAGGATAATTTCTGGGCTTTCCATCGTTTCCAACCGACGCACGCTTGACCGAGAGCTTTGTCACCGTACTCAGTCCATGCTCGTCCGGCTCACCGAAGATCTTATCCTCCGTGAAGTCGAAGCGATCCAGATCGTTCTGCATTCTGCTGAGAACGAAGGGGAAAAATCCAGGGGAGAGATTCGCTGTGACACGAACGGTCTTGTCGCCAGTACCGTTGGAGTAATCCTGCAGCACAACACCAATGCAAGAGTAGGCACGGATACCATCTGCCTGCTCCTCGCCCTGGGCATGCATATGAGCATAGTACTCGATCGGTGCCGGCTTGAGCTTGTCCGTAAACTCGCAGAGCTTCTTGTTGGTCATGTAGATCGCGATCTGGTTTTGAATGCGATTATCTTCCATTTTCAGGTATCCTCACTTTCTTCACATGCGTAGAATTCATCCACATAGGTTGCGTCCGGAATGAATTCCTCAGAAGTCACTTTGTCGCCATCCACCGTGATCGTGTAGTAGGACATGCCGCCCTCGACCACAGCGAACATCTTGCCATCGAGGTGATAGCCAAGCTTCGAGAGCCACTCAGCAATGCACCCGATCCAATCCGTGATGTAGTAGGCCTTTTCAGCCTCATTCCACCTAAGATAGGAGTGTCCGTTGTCAGGGTCGTTCCGAAGCTCCAGATCACAATAAAGGCTCGGACAGGGGCCGGGCGTCATATTCATGTCACGCTCATCTGTGAGCCCTTCCGCATCGCGTTCGTGCAAACAGATGCGGCGCGTGAGATCCCTCGTATGGATGGGCAGGAAGAATGCACCATCCTCTCCAAAATCTCCATCGCCAAACAGCGTGACTGCTTTGCGCTCTTCCAATGTTGGGAAAAGGGCTTCCAGTATTTTGACATCCCGCTTCATATGCCGGATGCCGAGAAACTGACGAAATCTTCCCGCCAACGGGTCTTTCAGACAAGGGGTAATGCGGATGGCACCTGTAAAATCGGTATAGGTTCCCATAATGCGCTGCTCCTCTTCTCAAAAGTGATAGTCGAGTGTCCCACCAAAATAAAAGGACCCGCTGAGATCAGTCTCGCGAATCCATTCATCCAGTGTTTTCAATTCATCTTGGTA
>OGKS01000121.1_pt1 | contig 39673 bp, 32 predicted proteins | sample 1572491 | NCBI WGS metagenome assembly OGKS01 (sample SAMEA2582153, study PRJEB24529) | metagenome | biome: Human gut stool | place: China | collected 2011
TCTACACCTTAGACCGAGGGTTGAGTCGATTACAGATGACAATGTGGAGTCAAATAGCTCCATGACCCGAAAATAATCCTTCCAAAGGAGTGAGATTCTCAGATTTAATTTGTATTTTTGCCATGTCTATCGTCAGATTCTCTTGTTTGTTTTGCAACACTAAGATAAGTGAAAAATCTGAAATGGCAAAAAATAATTTTTATACTATTATGAACATTTGTATTTTTGTTGGTGCACGTCCCAACTTTATAAAGGTGGCTCCCATTCTTCGTGCAATGGATGCAGCTGGAGTAGACCACAGCCTTGTGTATGCAGGACGTGAAGACGATCCTACACTTGAGGCATCATTGTTTGACGATTTGCAGATGTCGCGCCCTGATGTCTATCTTGGCGTAGACTGCGAGAATCTTAATGAGCTTACAGGACAGGTGATGTCGGCATTCGAGCGCTATTTGCAAGAGAATAAGACAGATACTGTAATTGTAGTAGACGACCTTGCGTCTACAATGGCTGCGGCTATCGTAACCAAGAAGCAGGGCATACGTTTGGCTCATCTTGTGGCTGGCACACGCTCGTTCGATATCAACATGCCTAAGGAGATAAACCGACTCGTGATAGATGGACTGTCTGACCTTCTATTTACAGCAGGTATAGGTGGCAGCAGCGCCGCTACTCGTGAGGGAGCAGAATCATCTAAGATCTATCAGGTGGGCAACATACTGATGGACACATTGCGCTTTAATCATCAACGCTTTGTTCGTCCTGCCGTTATGGACGAGTTGCAGTTGACCGAGAACAACTATATCGTTTTCACCCTAAACCGTAAGGCTCTTATTGCCCAAACCGATGAGTTGCGCTCGCTATTGCTAAGCATGATGTCGCATGCTGGCGATATTCCGGTTGTGGCACCGCTACGCAAGTTGGCTGCCGAAGCTGTACAGAAGATTGTCAATGAAAATCCTCTGCTCTTTAACGGACTGCACATCGTTAATCCGCTCGGCTATCTGGAGTTCGGCTATCTCACAGCCAATGCTCTCGGCATTGTTACCGATTCGGGCAACGTGGCTGAAGAGGCAACGTTCAATACCGTGCCTTGCATCACGCTCAATAGCTACACCGAGCATATAGAGACAGTAAAGACAGGCTCTAATGTGCTTGTAGGCGAAGACCCTGTACTGCTTGGCGAGGAAATGACTCGTATGGTAAATGGAGAATGGAAGCATTGCGGCATTCCAGAACGATGGGACGGACGTTCGGCTGAGCGAATCGTGCAGACGTTGGTGGAGTAGAAGGCACAAGCCCTACCCCCAGCCCCTCCCCCGTAGGGAGGGGAGTGGTATGATTTGAGTATGCTTTTTAAAATATTTGCTTATGAACAACAACAGATCCATTTTATGCTCTGCGTTGATAGCATTGAGCATTGTAGTCCTTGGTTTCTGTATCAAGGGCGGTATTGACAATTTTGCCAATAAAGACCGCAAAGTTGCTGTGAAGGGATTGGCTGAGAAGGAGGTTGACGCCGATAAGGTGACGTGGCCTATTGTGTCGAAGGAGATAGGTAATGAGTTGCCCGAGCTTTATACGCGTCTTGGCAACACCCAGTCGAAAATCAAGCATTTCCTTATTGCCAACGGCATCAAGGCTGAGGAAATAAGCGTTAACGCCCCGAAGGTTATCGACCAGACTGCCGATCAATACAGCGACAACCGTCGCACCTATCGTTACAATATTACGTCGGTCATCACAGTTACATCGCGCAATGTGAAGCTTGTACGTTCTATCATTGCACGCCAGGGCGAATTGCTTAAGGAGGGTGTGGCCATTGTAGATGGCGGTTGGGACAACCCTGTCAAGTACGAGTTTGTCTCGTTCCGCGACATGAAGCCTAAGATGATGGAGGAGGCAATTGCCAATGCTGAGAAGACAGCCGAGCAGTTTGCCAAGAACTCTAAGAGCAATCTCAACAAGATTGTATCGGCCGACCAGGGACAGTTTTCTATTGAGGACCGCGACCAGAACACTCCATATATCAAGAAAGTAAGAGTAGTAACTACAATAGTCTATTCGTTGAAGGATTAGTATGCAACCACGACATAGAGACAATTACGAATTTCTCACCCAGGCACCCGTATCACGTGTCATCCTCACGATGGCAGTGCCTACAATTGTCTCTATGCTTGTGACATGTTTTTATGTCATAGTCGATACCTACTTCGTCGGTCAGCTCAACACACAGTCGACTGCCGCAGTAGGTATCGTCTTTCCTTTGATGTCGCTTATTCAAGCCATAGGATCTTTCTTCGGACATGGCAGTGGTGCCTATATGTCGCGCGAACTTGGAGCACGTCGCACCGACAATGCCTCGTCGATGGCCACTACTGGATTGGTTTATGCTTTGCTGACAGGCATTGTGATTGCCGTTGTCGCGCTGTTGTTTCTGCGTCCCCTTTCATTGGTGCTTGGCAGCACCCCTACCAGTCTTCCTTTCACCGAGCAATATATGGCTATCATATTGCTTGGCGCTCCTTTTCAGATAGCCTCATTCACACTCAACAGCCAGTTGCGCATGCAGGGCAATGCCCGTTATGCAATGTGGGGCATTATCAGCGGAGCCTTGCTCAATGTGGTTCTCGACCCCATCTTGATATTCGGCTGTGGTCTTCAGCTGCGTGGCGCTGCTATTGCCACCGTCATCGGACAGATAGTTAGTGTTGCTGTATTGCTTGCAATGTGCCATTTTCGTGCTACTGCCGGAGTGCGTCTTCGTCCACGATTCTTCTCTCTGCATTGGCATTATGTGCGTGAGATAGTATATGGCGGTTCGCCTTCGTTGTCGCGACAGGGATTGGCAAGCATTTCCGTTGTTCTTCTTAATGTTGCAGCAGCCGGTTATGGCGATGCTGCTGTTGCTGCCATGTCTATTGTAAGTCGTGTCACAATGTTTGTCATGGCAGTCATTGTAGGTCTCGGACAGGGATTCCAACCATTCTGTGGTTATTGTTATGGAGCTGCCCTATACAACCGTTTGCGCCATGGCTTTTGGTTTACTGTGCGTGTGGGCTTCATCTTTCTGTTGTTCTTTTCGGCAGTATTTTTTTGCTTTGCCGAACAGACCATAGCTGTTTTTCGTGACGACGCTATCGTAATAGCTGTTGGCAGTACGGCTCTGCGTTGGCATCTTGCTGTCTATCCGCTCAACGCTTACATTATGGCAGGCAACATGATGCTTCAGACCACGCGTCGTCCCCTACGTGCCAATGTGCTTTCGTCGGCTCGCAGAGGTCTTGTATTTATTCCCTTTATCCTTATTCTGCCCCATCTCTTCGGACTTATGGGCATTGCCATGTGTCAGGCGGTGTGCGATGTAGTCACGTTTATCATTGCTATTCCAATAGTGCGTAGTGCATTTCGTGAAATGACATAAAAATTGAATAACGTTGCAATTATGGTAAAATAAGTTTAAAAACGTAAGCAATATGATGTGAAATACTTGTAAATATCAATTTAAATCGCTATATTTGCAATATCTTAAAAACTAAAAAGGGTGAAGTCTCACATCTCCAGTATTAATCTAAAATGGCCGACAATGAGACATAGGTCAGAAAGGGAGGATGGCATTATGAGAACAACAAAGAGAGTGTATGATTTTGAATCATTTGAGCTCGACAATATCTACAACGAAGAAGACGATCGTCAGTTTCATGTGGATCGTATAGATTCATCCATTTGGTATAATTAATCAAGTCGCTCTGATTGATTGACTATGTACAAATCATCTTTAGAACATTTCCCAAAGAGAACGAGTAACCCACACCCCGCAAGCACTCGCCCTCTTTGGGGATTTCTTTTTTTATAACATCTGATTCTTCATACATCTATTGAATATACCGTACGATCTCATTCTGCGGTCGAACTCGTTTTCTGTCACCACCACAGTATACTTATTCTGCGGATAGCGTTGTATGATGCCTTTGATTTTCATTGCCAACATTTCAGCCATATTGCCGTCGATGCAGGCAAACAGATGGGCAATGTTGAACACAACGAGCCGCGACGGCTGACTTTTCTTGTCTGCTTCATCATCGAGCATCAGACTTTCTGCAGCCTCGTCGAGGCTGCTCGTAAATCGTTGCTCAACGTTAGCCCAAGGCTTTTCGTCATGCTCATGCTCGCAAAGCCTACGCTCGTCAAACAGCCGTTCTCCCATACGTAGCATTTCTTCTGACGTGTCCACTCCAACGTATTCTATTTTATTCATTTCTGCCGCAAAGCGCTGGGCGAAGGCAATGCCGTAAGTAGCCGGACCGCAACCTATGTCAATCATTACAACATGCTTGCCACAACTTTCAGCCATCTTCATGATGCTCTGATGCTTTTTGCGCCACACGCACTCGGCTTCCTTCAAGTATTGTGGCATGTAGTAATGGCAATACATACGTACTTGCTCCTCTGCAGAAACTATTACAGCCTTGTCTGTCTGTCGGTTGTATGCAGTCTGAGGAGTGTCAAACTCCAGTCTGCCGTAGTTGATTATTGTCTTCTCGAAATCCTCGCCCAGTTGCAACAGTCCGTTGCTTGCCGTTGTTTCCTTAAGTTCTTCTACCTTGAATTCGCCTTTGCAATACTCGATAGGTGGAATGTCGAAGAAACAATCCTTCTCCTTCAGATACATCAATAGTTTGTAGAACGTGAAGTTCTCCATCAGAATGTCGGCATTACCCACCATGAGCAGTTGCAGTCGGGCACGTGTCATGGCTACATTCAGTTTGCGGTCTATCACCATTCCGTCTTCTACGAACACGTTGTTTGTAAGGAAGTTGAGCTGATTGTATTGCTGCACAGTGAATCCGTAGATTATGTAGTCGCGCTGACTGCCTTGGTATCTCTCCACCGTGTCGATGGTGATGTTGTGCAGTACGGCAATGCCCGACTGGTCGATGGCGCTGCGCACAGTAGCAATCTGGTTGCGGTAGGGCACGATTACTCCTACGGTCTGGTTCTCGTCAAACCATTCCTTGGTCTGTCTGTAAATCTCGACTACCGTGGCAGCAATCATTTCCGCTTCCACCTGATTGGTCTTCACCGAAGCCGAAGTCCTTGGCTTTGGAGCCGATACAAACGCCACACGTCGCATACTCAGCAGTTGTGCTATTCCGTTGGTAGAATTCGACGGACTATATGGTAACGTCTGATGTTGCAGCGGCACCACTTCAAGGCGGTTGCCGTAGAAGGCATAGTTGGCAAACTCGGCTATAGTCTGGTGCATACGTCCCTGGCGTGTGAGCATGTAGACGTAGCGAGGGTCGTATCCCTCATCGGTCTTGAATTGCGTCAGCAACCGTTCGAATAGCGACCGTCGGCAATCTGTGAGATTGATGTCGTGCAGCAAGGGTTCGTCAACCTTTGACTCCTCTTGCGTCTGTTGCACAACGGCAGGCAACTGCTTGTGGTCGCCTATCAGCACGAAGCGTTCTATGGCGTTTCTGCCTCCCGACTTGGCGCTGAGCAGACCAATCAGATGTGGCTCCAAAATCTGCGACGACTCGTCGATAATAGCCAGGTCGAAGTGCTTTATCTTAAAAAGGTGGATGTTGGCGTTCAATGCTGCCGTTGTAGCACAGAACACCCTCATTCCGTCTACCACCTCCTTCACCTCTTTGCCCGTTCGGCATAGCTCCACTCTGTGGCTGAGCAGGTGGTCGTGGAAAGCCTCGTCGCAGTTCAGCTCCGAACCGATGCGTATGAAGTCGATGTTGCTCTCCACCAGTTTCGAGCACATCTCGTCCACCGCGCGGTTGGTGTACGACAGCAACACTATGTTCGAATGCTCGTCGGTGAGTTCCTCCTTCAGTATGTTGAGTAGTCCGAACGAAGTCTTTCCAGTTCCCGGAGGACCGATAACCAGGAATATGTCGCGCGACTGCTTGGCTCTTTCCACCAGAGTGTTAAACCTTCCGTATTCGCCACGCATGTGTGTGTGTTCGTCTACGGTAGGCGTGCGTTGGCTCAGTATCAAGTCGCGGCGCTCCTTGTTTGTCGACAGAAAACTGTGCAGACCGCTGTACAGAGCGCGTGCCGACGATTCGAACATGTCGTGCTCTATAGCCCAACGAGTGTCTTCGGGCGCATCAAACACCTGCTTGTCGGTCTGCGAATTGCGCAGCACCACCTCAACGCCCTTTGTCGTAATCTCCTTTATCGAAGCGCGGTTCACCATTTGGGCGCAGGCGTTGGGTACGTTGCCCTCTCGGTATGGATAGACTATTACGATGTCGCCCTTGCGGAAGTTGGACGTGTCGGCAGTCTGTTCCATGTCAAACTTCAGCTTCAGACTCTCCACCATACCGTCGGCAGAGAGTCCGAACTCCTCAATCGTCATTTCCTCATATATATTGCCTGCCGCCCGCTTGTCCTCAAGAGTGTCGAGCCAGATGGCCGCAAATCCACTGTCGTCCTTGGTCTTGTTGCCCACCTTGGCAAGCAGATGTTCGCGTTCCACGAATTTTAGGAATCGGAAGTAGTATGTCCGTTCCAGTTCTGTAGCCTCATGTATTGGGCGCAGTATGTTTTCCAGTTCGGGTCGTGTCCATTCATCCCACAGCCGTCCGGTCACTCCCTTGCGGTTGAGTTTGTCGGCTGTCAGATTGCGCAGTATGCTTATGCCCATATTGCCTGGTGTCAGATCTGTCCACGTGAGCAGATTGCGCATACGTATTGCGCGCAGCGTCAGTTCCGGAAGATTGGCAATCGACACCAGTCCCTCGGCATATTTTGAATAGAGCAGCATAAAGTGGCGCAGCTGGTCGGAGTGTTTCTTGAACTCGTAGTTGAACAGCGCACGGTAGAGCGACAACTGTACAAGATGCTTCTCTTGTGGTACAGGTCGGTTGGGGTTGTATTCGGGAGATGTATAAGGCACAAATTCGCCCTTGCCCGACTTCTGCTCTATTATCGTCGTGCGACCGTCCTTTTGGTGAAGCAAGTCGAGACGGCCCTGAATGCCGAGTACGTCGCTGAAGAAGGTAGGCTCCAGTACCACCGCCTTCGGGTCGTACTCGTCCACCTCCTTGGGCAGGTCGTTGCCTATGAGTTTCTGTATGTTCTGTTTCTGTTGGCGTGCGTCCTGGTAGAACTTCTGCACCGTAGCCTGGTCGTTCATGTCGTCGCACGATGTCAGGCTTATGGTGTTGGTCTTGAAGAATTCCATAACGCCCTCGCCGAACGGTACGTTACGGTTGTGTACCGTGTCGTCCAGGAAACGTCCAGCAAGATTACCGAGATGGATGTGCACCGTGTTGGCTTGCGGTTTCAGTCGGTTCACCATGTTCACGTATGGCGACTCGGCGTATGTTTCAAAGCACGACGCAATTGTCGTGATGTCTATCAGATAGTCGGGTTCGTAAATGATGAGTTCGGGCATGCATACATCCTCTTCCATGCGGATGCGCACGAGGTTGAGCTGTGTGTCAACCGACAGAATTTGTTTCAGATAAGTCCAGTCGCCCTTCCCTCCCAGCGTCAGATAACGGTTTTGGTTTCCATAGCAGATCTTAAGTTCCGAAGCGTTCTGTTCTTCTGTGGCGTAAATGTAGTCGTCGTCCCACGATCGTACGATGCAGCGCAGCAGGTTTATGTCGAATTTGCTCCAACGTCCCTTGCGGTCCTTCTTGGGCAGCAGCCTGTTGAGCGACTGCGGTATAGCCGTAACGCCACACACATAGCTCACCAGCAGGGCTGTCGACTTGATGTTGTATGCCAGCGACTGCTCCAGTTCTTCGTTGCTCATGCTGTGCATAGCGTTCAGCTCCTTGCGCGTGTCGTGTATCAGCATGGCCGTTTCGGTAGGTATGTCGTGTTGCTTCGTCAGATAGTCGAGCTTGGCAAACATGCCGATAAAGTTGATGCTGTTGTGGGCAATGCCTTGGTTTACCACGCGTTTGAATATGTCGCGCAGTATGGCGTATTTCTCGCGTATGGTGAAGTCGGCTGTGCACACGTCCTCCAATTGGTCGTAAAACGACATGGCGCAGTCGGCGGTATATGCTATGTTTTCGTTATTGTTGTTATGTTCCATTCCGTTTGCAAAGGTAGTGCAAACCTAAGACAAGTCAAAATCCATAAGTCTGTTTTTCCAAATCTTATAATCTTTCTCCTTAAATCTGTAACACCTTATATAATAAAAAGCAGTAACTTTGCACCTATGGAAAAGAAGATATTACCCGTAATGGGAATGGCATGTGCCGGATGCAGCGCCAATGTAGAGCGCAAGCTTAAGGCTATGGACGGAATAAAGAGTGTGTCGGTGTCGCTGCCGGGACGCACGGCAATGGTAGAATACGACGAGCGTGTGGTAACGCCCGCAGATATGAAACGCGTCATTGACGGTGCCGGCTATCTGCTTATTATCGACGATGATACACGTGTAGACGCGCTGGAACGCAATGCCTACCGACATCTGAAGCGACGTATGATACTGTCGTGGCTGTTGGCGCTGCTCACCATGTCGGTGTCGATGGGGTGGGTGAGTGTAGGCTCGAACGATGCTGCCAACCAGGTGCTTCTCATCATTGCCTTATTAAATATGGTGTATTGCGGACGCCAGTTCTACGCCAATGCTTGGCGTCAGTTCGTATATCGTTCGGCCAATATGGACACGCTTGTGGCGCTGTCTACCCTCATCTCGTTCGGCTTCAGCGTATTTAATACTTTTTGGGGCGAACAGTTTTGGGGCTCGCGTGGCATAACGTGGCACACCTATTATGATGCGTCGGTGATGATTGTCACCTTCGTGCTCACAGGCCGCTGTCTTGAACAACGTGCCAAGCGGTCAACAGCTTCTGCCATACGTTTGCTCATGGGACTCGTGCCCAAGCTGGCACACGTGGTTGTAGATGACGAAGTACACGATGTGCCGCTTTCTACTGTTGCCACACGCGACATTGTCGAGGTGCGACCGGGAGAGAAGATACCCGTCGACGGAACAGTAAGCACAGGTGAGGGTTATGTCGACGAATCGATGATAACGGGCGAACCGGTGCCCGTGCTAAAGCAGTCGGGCTGTCGTCTTTTGGCTGGCACGATAGTAAGCGAAGGCACTCTGCGTTTCCGTGCCGAGCAGGTAGGCCAGCAGACGGTGCTTGCAGGAATAATACGTATGGTACAGGAGGCGCAAGGCTCGAAGGCTCCCGTGCAGCGTTTTGTCGACCGTGCAGCCCTTGTCTTTGTGCCTTGTGTGCTTGGCGTTTCGATGCTTACCTTCGTGCTGTGGCTTGCCATAGGCGGAGCGGCAGTACTGCCCCAAGCCGTTCTGTCTGCCGTGTCGGTATTGGTCATAGCCTGTCCGTGTGCCATGGGACTCGCTACGCCTACTGCCTTGATGGTTGGCATAGGCAAGGCGGCTCAAAAGGGCATTTTGGTTAAGGATGCTACAGCCGTTGAGCAGCTCTGTCGTGTCGATGCACTCGTCATAGACAAGACCGGAACGCTTACAATTCCCAATAGCAATGTCGATTTCCGTTCGGCAGCCGACATTCCTCTTGAGAATCGCGAGCAGCTGAAGCCCCATGCTGCCGAGGCAATAGCCATGCTTAAGGCACGTGGCATAGAGGTATGGATGATGAGTGGCGACAAGGAGGAGGCTGCCGCTTATTGGGCTAAGAAGGCTGGAATAGCCCATTGGCAGAGCCAGTGTCTGCCGCAGGATAAGGAGAACATTGTGCGTCGTCTGCAAGACGAAGGTCGTCGTGTGGCAATGGTTGGCGACGGCATCAACGACTCGCAGGCTCTTGCCCTTGCCGATGTCAGCATTGCTATGGGCCGTGGCACCGATGTGGCAATGGACGTTGCGCAAGTGACGCTTATGGGCGACGACCTGCGTCGCATAGCCGATGCCTGTCAGTTGTCGCACCATACGGTAGGCATGATACGACAGAATCTGTTTTGGGCGTTCGTCTACAACATTGTCTGCATCCCCTTGGCTGCCGGATTGCCGCATGTCTTCGGCGTTGATTTCCAGATAACGCCAATGTGGGCAAGTGCACTTATGGCAATGTCGAGCGTAAGTGTTGTGATGAATAGTCTAAGGTTGAAGTACAAGAAATAGAATGAATGAGACAGTAGTAACCGTTGTTTATCTGCTTGGTATCCAACGGTTCTCAACCGACACTTCAATGCTCATATTGTTGTTGAAGTTGTAGCGAACGGTTGCACCTATGCGGTCGCCGAAGTTGCAGATGTCGTAAGGCGAATATGAAGGCATTCCGTAGAAGTTGCGGCTGAAGCCTCCTAATGTTCCGTAGCCTGCGGGACCGTATCCGTAGTAGCCGCCGTAGGGACTGAAACGCAGACGGTTGGAAATGTTGTTGGTTATTGTTTTCTGTCCGTAGACGTAAGCCTCCCAATGCTCGTTGAATCGATAGCCCATTACGGCCTGCACTCCTGCGTCACGCCAGTTGTCGCCAGCAAAGTTGACATTGTTGAGATAACCGCCCACGGCTATCGACAACTTGTCGTTGACAGGCATGGCGTACATCAATGCTATGTCCTGCTGAAATCCGGCACCGTGATGGGCACCTTTGCCAAACTGTGCAAACACTGAGGCTCCGAGCTGCACGTTGAGTCCACGATGAAGAGCCCAACTATTCCATCCGCTGAAGTACATAGGATAGCGTGCTATGGCTTCGGGCTGACCGTAGCGGTTGATGCGCGGCAGGTGTAGCGAGTCTTGATGAATATCGTTGGTGATAGGGGCTGACTGTTCGGCTGCCTCAGCTTCACGCCATTGGCGCGAGTGTCCGCCATAGCGTGTGGGCATGATGCGCTGCAAGGCAGAGTCGTCAAACTTGGCGGATGGGGTAGTGCTGCCCGTGTTGACTTCCTGAGCTACAGATGTTGATGCCATAGCCAAGAAGAGCGCCACGATGGCAAGCACTCTGTTGATTTTTATGGTGCGTGATATTGTCATTGCTAAGTGTTGCTTTATTCTTTGTTTGCCACAAATTTACGTATAAAGCGTGTAAAATATTGGTGTTTTCATACACTTTAACGATATTTTCCTTAATATTATTGAGAGTTATCCGTGATAAGTGCTACCTTTGAAGGCACATAACGTAAACCTAATTATAACATACGCTAAACAACAATGAATATATTCAAAGCTTTATTCGGCAGCAAGAGTAAGCCGACAGAAGAGGTAAAGAAGGACGTGACACGTGATTTCAACGTGCTGAAGTATGACGGTGTGCGAGCTTTGCGCGAACGCCAGTTCGACTATGCCATCCAGTGTCTGTTGAGGGCCATTGATATGAATGGTGCTGATTTGGAGTGTCGCGACTATCTGTCGCAGGCATATATCGCCACCGACAATCTGTCGCAGGCTTACGAACAGTTGCAGAAGATGGCTGAAGAGTGTCCTGATAATATAGCAGTTTTGTTGCGCATGGCTGATGTGGCGTATATGATGGAGAATTATACGGCTATGGCTGATGTGTGCGAGAAGGCTATGATGCTCGACGGCGACAACGTACAGGTGTATTTCTACTATGCCAAAGCGTGCTGCGGTCATGGCGACTTGACCAATGCCGTGGTGATGCTGAGCAAGGCTTTGATGCTGAATGCTGACTTTGATGCTGCACGATTGCTGCGTGGTGAATTGCTTCTGGAGAGTGGCGATGTGGAAGAAGCTGCCGAGGATGCCGATGCCTTGTGTGCTCGCATTGAGGGCAATGAGGATGTGCTGATGCTCAAGGCGCGTGTGGAGAAGGCCATGGGACATATGGATGAGGCTGAAAAGGCGTATGGCAAGGTGATTGACGCCAATCCGTTCTCTATCGATGCTTACAGAGAACGTAGCGAGGTGCGCAAGGCGTTGGGCGACGATGAAGGTGCCAATGCCGACGAGGCTGCTGCCAATGAGATGCAACAGGAGGCTCCGCAGCCTACCGAAGGTATAGAGCAGAACATAAAGAAGAAAATGCAGCAGATGGACCCGTATAAGGTTTTTAATAATGAGTAAGGCCCAAAGCCCACAGAAAACCCCAGAAAGCCCCACCCCCGGCCCCTCCCCCGTAGGGAGGGGAGCGGTATGCTTGGCTGCTTGTCTCTTGTCAACTATATAATAATAAGGTGTAATCTTATATAATGTTCCACTTTTTGTGGATTTGTAAGGAAAAGAGCATTTTTATTGACATTTTATCGCTAAAAATTTGTACGAAACAAATATTTGTTTTACATTTGCACAAAACAAAAATAGAACCAAGTTATGAATAACGTATTTGCATACATTTATCGATTTTACTTTTACTTTACAAGAAATTGTGAAGCGGTAAGTCGTGTGCAAATTTAGACTTAGGTTAGAGTGTATAAATAATAAACAATATACGAACCCCGCTTCACATAAACGTGAAAGCGGGGTTTTTTAATTTAATACAATGAAGAGAATAGCTATACAGGGCTTCCACGGCTCTTTTCACGACATCGCCGCCCATCAGTACTTCAAAGGCGAGCAGATACAGCTGATTTGCTGTGCCACCTTCGAGCAGGTGTACGAGAATATGCGACGCGACCCTACCGTGATAGGCATGACGGCGATAGAGAATACTATAGCCGGAAGTTTGCTGCACAACTATCAGTTGCTGCGCGATTCGGGTGCTACTGTGGTGGGCGAGCATAAGCTTCACATCGAGCATTGTATCTGCTGTCTGCCCGACGACGACTGGTCTACGGTTACTGAGGTGCACTCTCATCCGGTGGCGCTGGCACAATGCAACGCTTTCCTTGCCAATCATCCCGACATAAAGGCGGTTGAGGCAGAGGACACGGCGGGTTCGGCAGAGTACATAGCCAAATACAAGTGCAAGGGATGGGCTGCTATCTGCAACGCTTCGGCTGCAAAACTCTACGGACTGAAGGTGCTGCAAGACCAGATACAGGACAACAAGCATAACTACACAAGGTTTCTGGTGGTAGCCAATCCCAACAAGGCCGACTTCCTCCGTCCGCTTGAAAAAGCCAACAAGTCGAGCATCGTATTTCATGTGGCTCACGAGGAAGGCTCGCTGTCGAAGGTGCTGACAATTCTCTCGTTCTATGGCATCAATCTCACGAAGATACAGTCGCTGCCAGTCATCGGGTGTGAATGGGAATATCTGTTCTACGTCGACCTGACGTTCGACAATCTGACACGCTATCGGCAGAGCATCGATGCAATAATTCCGCTGACACGATCGCTCAGGATACTGGGAGAATACGAAGCGTGCTAAGCACGCAATTAGGAATGATGAATGAGGAATGTTGAATGAGGAATGGTCGGCGAAGCCGATGAAGAATTATTCAATGAAGAATTAATAAATTCCACACTCCACATTCCACACTCCACACTCCACATTGCGGCTCTGCCGCAACCAATTCAACATTTAACATTCAACACTCAACATTATGAAAATACAACCCGCCGACCGACTTTCGTTGGTTCAAGAATATTACTTCTCGCGCAAGCTCAAGGAGGTTGCCAAACTGAATGCTGAGGGACAGGACATCATTTCCCTCGCTATAGGATCGCCCGACATGCCACCGTCGAAGCAGACTATTGACAAACTGTGTGAGGTGGCATCAAAGCCCGAGGCACATGGCTATCAGCCCACAATGGGTACGCCGGAGCTGCGTGAGGCAATGGCGGGATTCTACAAGCGCTGGTATGGTGTCGACGTTGACCCGAAGACCGAGGTGCAACCGCTCATAGGTTCGAAGGAAGGCATTCTGCATGTGACGCTGGCCTTTGTCAATCCAGGCGAACAGGTGCTGGTGCCCAATCCCGGTTATCCTACATACACGTCGTTGAGCAAGATTCTCGGTGCCGAGATTGTCAACTACAATCTGCGTGAGGACAACGGATGGCAGCCCGACTTTGACGAACTGGAGAAGATGGACCTCTCGCGTGTCAGACTGATGTGGACCAACTATCCTAATATGCCTACCGGTGGCAACGCTCGTCGCGAAACTTACGAACGGCTCGTTGCCTTCGCCAAGAAGCACAACATCGTGGTGGTCAATGACAATCCCTACTCGTTCATCCTTAACGACAATCCGATGTCGCTGCTGCAGGTGCCAGGTGCAAAGGACTGCTGCATTGAGTTCAACTCGATGTCGAAGAGCCATAACATGCCGGGTTGGCGTGTGGGAATGTGCGTATCAAACCCCACTTTCATATCATGGATATTGAAGATAAAGAGCAACATCGACTCGGGCACATTCCGTGGAATACAGCTCGCAGCTGCCGAGGCTTACAACACCAATTCGCCCGAATGGCACCGTGAGGCTAACATCACCACCTACCGTCGCCGCCGCGACATAGCCGAGCAGATAATGACCGAACTCGGATGTACGTTCGATCCTAATCAGGTGGGAATGTTCCTTTGGGGCAAGATTCCCGAGAAGTATAAAAACTGCGAAGAACTTACCGAGCGTGTGCTGCACGAGGCACGGGTGTTTATCACTCCGGGATTTATCTTCGGTAGCAACGGACAGCGATACATACGAATCAGTCTGTGCGCCAAGGACGAGAAAATCAAGGAGGCGCTGGAGAGAGTGAAGGGAATGAAATAGAAAGCCCTACCCCCAGCCCCTCCCCCGTAGGGAGGGGAGTGATGTGCACAGCTAATAAAAAAATAGAGAGTATAAAGAAATAAGATAATAAGAAATACAATAATAACAAAATAAGCCTTACATACTACTCCCCTCCCTACGGGGGAGGGGTAAGGGGGTAGGGCTTCTAAACGATTACGACTATGGATTTAGAATTACAGCCATTAAACTTACCGAGTGACAACCCACGCCCATTCGTAATTGCCGGACCGTGTTCGGCTGAGACCGAAGAGCAAGTAATGACAACTGCACAGCAGCTCAAGAAGCTTGGATGCAAGATGTTCCGTGCCGGTATATGGAAACCGCGTACCAAACCGGGTGGCTTCGAGGGCAACGGCGAGATGGCTTTGCCTTGGATGAAGCAGGTGAAGGAAGAGACAGGCATGCTCACAGCTACTGAGGTGGCAACTCCTGAGCACGTGGAACTGGCTCTGAAGTATGGCATCGACATATTGTGGGTGGGAGCGCGCACATCTGCCAACCCGTTCGCCATGCAGGCACTTGCTGACAGCCTTAAGGGTGTTGACGTTCCGGTGTTCGTGAAGAACCCAGTCAATCCCGACCTTGAACTGTGGATTGGTGCTATGGAGCGTATCAATCAGGCTGGCGTAAAGCGTATGGCTGCCATCCATCGCGGTTTCTCAAGCTTCGACAAGAAGATTTACCGCAACCTGCCTATGTGGCAGATTCCAATCGAGTTGCGCCGCCGCATTCCCGACCTGCCTATCATCTGCGACCCGAGTCATATTGGTGGCCGACGCGAACTGATTGCTCCGCTTTGCCAGCAGGCTATGGACCTTGGTTTCGACGGACTTATGGTAGAGAGCCATTGCTCGCCCGACAACGCATGGAGCGACGCCAAGCAGCAGGTTACTCCCGATGTGCTCGACTACATTCTCGGACTGCTCGTAGTGCGTTCGGAGACTGTCACCACTGAGGGCATTCACGAGTTGCGTAAGCAGATTGACGAACTCGACAACAGCTTGATGGAACTTCTTGCCAAGCGTATGCGTGTGTGCCGCGAGATTGGCCAGTACAAGAAGGAGCACAATATGACTATTCTTCAGACCGTACGCTACAACGAGATTCTCGACAAGCGTGGAGCACAGGGCTCGCTCTGTGGTATGGACTCGGAGTTTGTCAAGGAAATCTTCGAGCACATACACGAGGAGTCGGTAAGACAGCAGATGGAGATAATTAATCAAAAGTAAAAAAGCCCTTACAAGGCCCCACCCCCTTGCCCCTCCCCCGTAGGGAGGGGAGCGGTATGAACCGACTACTTACAATTATCAATAAACAATAAAACAATAAACAATAGCCAAACAGCCCAATAATCCCTCACACCCCCACAAATCACATCACTCCCCTCCCTACTGGGGAGGGGTCGGGGGTAGGGCTTTTAACATTCAATCATATGAAAATACTTGTTCTTGGTGCCGGCAAGATGGGCAGTTTCTTTCTCGACGTTCTCAGTTTCGATCATGAGACAGCTGTATACGAGAAAGATCCGAAGCGCATGCGCTTCACTTACAACTGCCAGCGTTTCACCACGCTCGACGAGATAAAGGAGTTTCAGCCGCAGCTCGTCATCAATGCCGTTACACTAAAATATACTATATCAGCTTTCAAGGAAGTTATGCCCGTGCTTCCCGACGACAGCATCATCAGCGACATATCGTCGGTGAAGACCAATCTGAAGGAGTTTTACGAGCAGTCGGGACATCCGTATGTTTCTACTCACCCGATGTTCGGTCCTACATTCGCCAACCTCGGACAACTCTCGGAGGAGAATGCCATCATCATTACAGAGGGCGACTATATGGGTCGCATATTCTTTAAGGACCTCTACGCACGATTGGGACTCAACATCTACGAGTACACCTTCGAGGAGCACGACAAGACCGTGGCATACTCATTGAGTACACCATTCGTCAGCACCTTCGTCTTCTCTGCCGTCATGAAGCATCAGGATGCGCCGGGCACAACATTCAAGCGCCATCTTCGCATAGCCAAAGGAGTGCTCAACGAGGACGACTATCTGCTTCAGGAAATTCTGTTCAACCCGTACACCAGCGGACAGGTGGCACAGATACGCGAAGAACTCGGCGAACTGATTGACATCATCGACAATAAGGATGCCAAGCGTATGAAGGCTTATCTTACAAAGATTCGCAACAACGTGAAGCAGGATATAGAGAATATATAAATAAGCTTGTCCGTTTTTATTTATGAAAGCGTATTCATCATATGATGAACACGCTTTCATCAGTTGATGTTAACTTGTTCATCAACTGAAGTGCAAGTTAACATCAACTGATAAATACGTATCAATCTTTCTTATGACTCTGTCCCTACTATTAATCTCCCTCTTCACATTCGTGGAACTCAACTGCGAGAACCTTTTCGACTGCCAGCACGACTCGTTGAAGAACGATACGGAGTTTCTGCCTGGCGGAGCTTATCATTGGACACGTACCCGCTATTGGCAGAAGCTGGATAGGATAGGGCAGACCATATTGTCGTGTGGCGAACAGCAAGTGACCAACCAACTATCGCCAAGAAGCAAAGCTTCAAAGCGGAAAGAGGGAGGAGTGAATAATGGCAAGTCTTGGCAGTTGCCCGATATGGTGGCTCTGTGCGAGGTGGAGAACGACAGCGTGCTGCATGATTTGACACGGCGCAGCTTGTTGCGCAATGCCTGTTACGAGTATGTTATGACCAATTCGCCCGACGAGCGTGGCATCGATGTGGCGTTGATGTATTCGCCCTATTCGTTCAGATTGATAGATAGTCACAGCGTAAGAGTGAAACCTATAAAGGGAATGCGCCCCACTCGCGACATTCTGTATGCTTCGGGTGTGACAGTTTCGGGCGACACTCTGCATGTCATAGTGGCGCATTTGCCGAGCCGTCGTGGTGGCGAGAAGTATTCACGCCCGTTCCGTATGGCTGCTGCCAGACAGGTGGCAGCAGTGGTAGACTCAATATATAATAATGTGTCGGCAGTAGCAAAGATAATCGTTGCTGGCGACTTCAATGACTATAGCAATTCGGAGAGCTTACAGCTGTTGTGCAGCAAGCGTATGACCGAAGTGTCGCAAGGAGCCAAGGGATGCAATGGTGCCAAGGGAACTTATCGCTATCAAGGCTTGTGGGGTAGTCTTGACCACATACTTGTGAGTAGACCTTTGGCTGATATTTTAACAGAGTGTTATGTCAACGATGCCGAATTTCTGATAGAAAGAGACGAGAAATATGGAGGCGTGAAGCCTCGTCGCAATTATCTCGGACCTCGGTATCTGAATGGCTTTAGCGACCATTTGCCCCTTGTAGCAAGGTTTAAGTGGTAAAGTGTATTGCTTACAAAACGAAAGTGTTTATGTGTGATTTTATTGCAAATCGTATATTAATGCGATTTTTTAGAACTAAATTGTTGGTAGTTATGCAAAATCTGATTACCTTTGCAGCAATAGATAGTGTTCAAGGATAGCTATTGTAGAAAATCGACCTGCCCCTACGATGAATTCAAGGCGATAGATATGGGACACTTTATGCAAGAAAATAAAAGAAATAGATAAAATAAGAAACAATATGCAAATGAAACATCAGTTAAGAAGCGCAGTGTGTACCGAAGGCCGCCGTATGGCAGGAGCTCGCGCTCTTTGGGTAGCCGCAGGTATGAAACATGAACAGTTTGGCAAACCCATTATTGCTATTGTCAACTCGTTCACACAGTTTGTGCCAGGTCACACACATCTGCATGAGATTGGACAGATTGTGAAGAAGGAAATTGAGAGTATGGGTTGCTATGCTGCCGAGTTCAACACCATCGCCATTGACGACGGTATCGCTATGGGACACGACGGTATGCTGTATTCTTTGCCGTCGCGCGACATTATCGCCGACTCGGTGGAATACATGGTCAACGCCCACAAGGCTGATGCTATGATTTGCATTTCCAATTGCGACAAGATTACTCCGGGTATGCTTATGGCGTCGATGCGCCTAAATATCCCTACCGTGTTCTGTTCGGGCGGACCTATGGAGGCTGGACGATGGAACGGCGAGAATGCCGACCTTATCACAGCTATGATCAAGGGTGCCGACAAGACAGTATCTGACGACGAACTGGAGAAGATAGAGAAGTGCTCGTGTCCGGGATGCGGATGCTGCTCGGGCATGTTCACAGCCAACTCGATGAACTCTCTTACCGAGGCTATCGGTATGGCTCTGCCAGGCAACGGCACTATCCTCGCAACTCACAAGAACCGTATCGAACTCTTCAAGGCTGCTGCACGCCAGATTGTGAAGAATGCCTTCGCCTACTATCAGGACGGCGACGAGAGCGTGTTGCCGCGCAGCATAGCCACTCGCGACGCTTTCCTCAATGCCATGACTCTCGACATTGCCATGGGTGGCAGCACCAACACCGTGCTCCACTTGCTCGCTATCGCTCAGGAGGCTGAGACCGAATTCACAATGGCTGACATCGACCGCTTGAGCCGTCACGTGCCTTGCCTGTGCAAGCTCTCGCCAAATACTCAGAAGTATAGCGTACAGGAGTGCAACCGTGCAGGTGGCATTCTCGGAATATTGAACGAGCTGAACCGTGGCGGACTGATTCACGGCGACGTGAAGCGAGTAGACGGAATGACGCTTGCCGAGGCTATGGCTGAATACGACATTACAGGCGAAAGCATTTCTGCCGAAGCCGACCGTATTTATCACAGCGCACCGGGCAGAAAGTTCTCTACACAGATGGGTAGCCAGGATGCCCAGTGGGAGTCGCTCGACGCCGACCGTGAGAACGGTTGCATCCGCTCGCTCTCTCATGCCTACACTAAGGATGGCGGACTGGCTGTGCTCTTCGGCAACATTGCCCAGGACGGATGCGTGGTTAAGACAGCAGGTGTAGACCCGTCAATATGGAAGTTCAGCGGTCCTGCCAAGGTGTTCGACTCACAGGAGGCAGCTTGCGAGGGCATCCTCGGTGGCAAAATCAAGAGTGGCGACTGCGTTGTCATCACTCACGAGGGTCCGAAGGGCGGTCCGGGTATGCAGGAGATGCTCTATCCTACATCTTATATCAAGAGTATGCACCTCGGCAAGGAGTGCGCACTCATCACCGACGGACGTTTCTCGGGCGGTACGTCAGGACTCAGCATCGGACACATCTCGCCTGAGGCAGCAGCTGGTGGCAACATCGGAAAGATTAAGGATGGCGACATCATTGAGATTGACATCCCCAACCGTTCAATCAACGTGAAGCTCAGCGACGAGGAACTTGCAGCCCGTCCGCAGCAGCCGCTGACACGCGACCGCCATGTAAGCAAGGCATTGCGAGCATACGCCCAGAGTGTAAGCTCGGCAGATAAGGGTGGAGTGAGAATAATCTAAAAAACGAAGCCCTACCCCCGGCCCCTCCCCCGTAGGGAGGGGAGTGGTATGCTTGCAGCTGACAAGGATTGGCTGATAATATAATGTGAGAAAAAATAAGTATAATATTAAAAATTCCCCGACAATACCCTTTAACTCTAAGTAGAAGTTTCGATATCAATATAATTGATTAGTAAATCATTCTACTCCCCTCCCTACGGGGGAGGGGTAAGGGGGTGGGGCTTTACAATATGGAACAGATAACAGGAGCAGAAGCCTTGATGCGCTCTCTCAAGAACGAGGGCGTTAAAACCATCTTCGGCTATCCCGGCGGAGCGATAATGCCGGTGTTTGATGCTCTCTACGATTATACAAGAGGAGAGAAGAAAGCTTTCGACCATATACTCGTGCGTCATGAACAGGCGGTTGCGCATGCAGCTGAGGGTTTCTCGCGCGTTAGTGGTGAGGTAGGAGTGTGCTTGGTTACGAGCGGTCCGGGCGTTACCAACACTTTGACAGGTGTTGCCGATGCCATGATTGACTCTACGCCTATTGTCGTCATTGCCGGACAGGTGGGCGTGAGCGCACTTGGCACTGACGCTTTTCAGGAGGTAGACCTCGTAGGTTTGGCTCAGCCTATCAGCAAGTGGAGCTATCAGATACGTCGTCCCGAGGATATAGCATGGGCCATAAGCCGTGCATTCTACATTGCACGCACCGGTCGTCCGGGACCGGTCGTAATCGACTTCCCCAAGAGTGCACAGGTGAGCACATGCGAGTGGCAGCCGGCTAAGGTTACGTCGGTACGCAGCTACGACCCTTATCCAAAGATTCAGGACGACCATGTGGCAGCAGCAGCCCAGCTTATCAACAATGCCAAGCGTCCGTTGGCGCTTGTAGGTCATGGAGTGGAATTGGGTGGAGCGCAGAACGAACTCGTAGAGTTTCTTGAGAAAGCCGATATTCCGGCTGCACGCACCTTGTTAGGCTTGTCGGCTTTGCCGTCCGACCATCCGCTCAACGTCGGAATGCTTGGCATGCACGGCAGCTATGCTCCTAACGTAATGACCCAGCAGGCTGATGTTATTATAGCCATAGGTATGCGTTTCAGCGACCGTGTGACTGGTCGTCTCGACACATACGCCAAGCAGGCTAAGATAATACATCTCGACATCGACAATGTAGAGATTGACAAGAACGTGAAGACCGACGTGTCGGTAGTGGGCGACTGCAAGATGTCGTTGCCAGCCATAACCCGACTGCTCAACAAGAACGAGCACACCGAGTGGATAGAAGGCTTCAAGCCTTATCTCCAGCAGGAGACCGAGAAGGTCATCGAGCCAGCCATTCATCCTAAGGAAGGACCGCTGCTCATGGGCGAGGTAGTGAATGCCGTGGCTGAGGCTACCGATGGCGAGGCTGTTCTGGTTAATGATGTCGGACAGAACCAGATGTTCTCGTGCCGTTATTTCAAGTACAAGCGCAAGCTGAGTGTAGTGACAAGTGGCGGACTCGGCACAATGGGATTCGGACTTCCTGCAGCCGTAGGAGCAACATTCGGTGCTCCAGACCGTACCATCTGCCTCTTCACAGGCGACGGTGGCTTCCAGATGAGCATTCAGGAACTTGGCACCATTATGGAGCAGCAGGCACCGGTCAAGGTAATACTGATGAACAACAACTACCTGGGCAACGTGCGCCAGTGGCAGGACATGTTCTTCAACCATCGCCAGTCGTTCACCAAGATGCTCAATCCTGACTATCGTCAGATATGCAGCGGCTATCATCTCAACTACGATGTAGTGATTGACCGTGGTGACCTTCATGCTGCCATCGACAAGATGCTCGCCACTCCCGGTCCGTACATTCTCGAATGTGCCATTAAGGAGGAGGACAACGTGCTGCCGATGACACCTCCGGGAAAGAGTGTTGACGAAATGCTGCTTGAGATAAATATTTAGTGTTAGTTAATAATTAAAGAAAAATGGAACTATATACATTGCTGGTTTACTCGGAAAACATAGCTGGTATTCTGAATCAGATTACCGCTGTGTTCACCCGTCAGCAGGTCAACATAGAGAGTCTGAACGTTTCGGCTTCGAGCATAGAGGGAATACATAAGTACACCATCACGGCATGGAGCGACGAGGAACAGATAATTAAGATTACCAAGCAGATAGAGCGCAAGATTGACGTTATCAAGGCCGACTACTATCTCGACAACGAGCTCTTCATCCATGAGATTGCCATCTACAAGATTTCAACACCGGTGATGATGGAGAACCCGGAAGTGTCGCGCGTGATACGTCGAAGCGGTGCGCGTATGATGGAGGTCAACCCCACATACGCCACAGTACAGATAGCAGGACTTACTGATGACGTGCAGAACCTCTTCAATGCCCTCAACTCCTTCGGATGTCTGCTGCAATACTCACGCTCGGGCCGTATTGCCGTGACACGTAGCATGGACGAGCCTGTGTCGGAGTATCTGCATAAGAATAAGAATATGTAAAAACAACAAGCCCTACCTCCAGCCCCTCCCCCGTAGGGGGAGCGGTACGTGGGGCTTTTATCAATCTATCTTTATGAATCTACTAAGCAAAATCGGAAGCTACGACTTCCTCGTGGAACCATTCCACTGTGATTTCTCCAATCACATCTTTATCGGACACTTGGGCAACCATCTGCTCAATGCCGCCGACTTCCACTCCAACGAGCGAGGCTACGGCATGGACTATCTCAACACCGTTCACAAGACATGGGTGCTATCGCGCTTCGTAATGGAAATGAACGAGATGCCCGAAGCCTACGACCGCATCACCATCGACACATGGGTGGAGAATGTCATGAAGTTCTTCACAAGTCGCAATTACGCCATCCGCAACAAGGAGGGCAAGGTGTATGGCTACGGACGCAGTATCTGGGCAATGATTGATACCGAATCGCGTCAGCCCGTAGACATTCTGCAGGAGCGCGACGGACTCATCACGAAGTATATCGAAACCGCGAAGGAGTGCCCCATCGAGCCGTTCAAGCGTGTCAAGGTGGCTAAGACTGCCGAGTGCATACACCACGTGGAGACTCACTACAGCGACGTTGATGTGAACGGCCACATCAACTCCGTGAAGTATATAGAGCACATCCTCGACATGTGGCCCGTCGAATGGTACAAGACCCATCGTCTGAAGCGCCTCGACATAGCCTATGTAGCTGAATCGTACTTCGGCGACACGCTCCACTTCTCAGTAGAGCGACGCTCCGACGAAGAGTGCGACATATTGGTGCAGAAAACTTCCGACGACTGCCCCGAAATGAAGGAAGTGTGCCGATGCAAACTTACATTTGCTAAGAAGGGATAAAATCTAATAATAAACAATGCGCCCTGTAAGGGCAAAAGCGTTATTTATCAATGCTTTTGCTCTACAGGGCGTTTTGCTTTTCTATGAGTTTTATTGGGCTTTGCCTTTCCGCCATGCGCCGATGGCCGTTGGTTCAGCCCGCTTCGATCTCACGAATTAAACATTAATCATTAAACATTAACAGCAGCTCTGTACGCCGAGGGAGGCGAGGAGTGCGGTGATTACGCTCACGATAAACTGGAGCACGGTCTTGAGAGTTTCTTTGTTTGAGCTTTTCATGGTATTTAGGTTTTTAAGGAGTTAAAAATGTTGAGGTGTTGAGGTGTTTAGGGCTGTGGGAGTTTGTTTGGGCCGTCGTACCAATCCGCTTCGGACACTTTCGCCATCTGGTTGTACACAGCGTTTTTCGACTCGCCCTGACCCAGGAAGCGGATACGGCAACCAATGATATCGCTGAAAGCGCTGAATTCTTTCTCGGTGTTTGCGCCCTTTGACCGGATTGACGGATAGAAGAATCCGAAATTATCGAGCTTCACCTTCTTGCCCTCAAGGCACAGTTCCTTGATACATCCCACCATGTCGGTAAGTATAGCAAGTATCTGGCCGCGCGAGAAGTTAGTGTTATGGTCGGCCATGTGCTGTGCAAGCTTTGGGAGGTCGAACATTTCGCGATAGTAGGCTCGGGCGTAGTACTTGCCGTTGGTCTCGCCCTTGCGGTTGCTCTGATATATTCTAACGGGTATTGCCATAGTTTAGTTCTTGTGTTGTTAATATTGTTGTGTTGTTGTTTTTAATTCTACCCCTGGTCTGTTCCCGGTTCAGAAGGTTCGAACTGCGACTTGTCGAACTTCGTCACACGCTTGAACTTCAGTCTGTGATTGTACATATCCTCTCCAAGACACATCTTGCCGGATGGGAGAAAGGCGATTCTGGTAGCAATCACGTCGTCTTTAACGCTATACTCCTTAGCGGTGTTTGCGCCCTTTGAGCGGATGGCGGGTTTGAAGATACCGAGGTCGGGCAGCTTGACAGCGTAGCCCGCGAGAGTCAATGCGCGCAGACACATTACCATGTCGTCGAGCAGGCCGAGGATTTGACCCTTAGAGTACGAGCAGTGGTGAGAGCACATGTGGTCGGCAAGACCTCTGAGGTCTACAGTCTCAAGGTGCACGGCGCGAGCGTACCACTTGCCGTTAGTCTCGCCCTTGCGATTTGACTGATTTAGTGCGTAGTTAATCATGTTGAAAAAGGGATTTTAGTTAAACAATTTGATTATGATGCAAAGTTACGCTCTTTGCTCCGTATATGCAATAGTTGTCCCTTACGACGTGCAAAGTTGTCCCTTACGACATGCAAAGTTGTCCCTTACGACGTGAGAAGTCATTAGACATCGTAGATTGTCATCTTGTCATCTTGTCATTTTGTCAAAATGAAAAAGAAAAAGTCGTTGTCAAACCTCTATAGTATAATATAATTATATTATACTATAGACCAAAATAACCAACTCTCCGAAATGAAAATGACAAGATGACAAAATGACAAGATGACAAGATTGCCTAAAAATGCTTTCTTGTCTATAGCTGTGATTTGCAAAATAAATAGTACCTTTGCTTTTACTAAAAACCATCATTGACATGCCACTTACTCCCGAACAATTAGCCAAGATAGCGCAGAAGGATGCCGTGCAGCCTGCCGCTCTGAAGCGCAACGCCTCTACCAACTACTATGAGGGCTACTTCTTCATCACCCTCAATACTCGCGACTATGTTCCCATCCTCAGCTTCATATCCGGACGGCCCGACGCTCCCGATGGCGCTCCCGATGCCCCAAGCTGCGAATACACCGAGCTGGGACGTAAGGTGATGGCAGTGTGGCAGACAGTCCCCCGATTTCATCCGCATGTGGAGATAATAGCCGCCGAGGCTATGCCCGACCATTTCCATGGCCTGCTGCGATTGAAGGCTGGGAACAGGAAGCACTTGGGGCGAATAGTCAATGGCTTCATGATATCATGCACCCACGAATATTGGGACACCCTGGGCATAAAATGGCGTGACATGAAGAAAGACCCCAACAAGAGCGACCGCGATGCATCGCTCGATTGGTACGATCGCGACCACACCCGTTCCTTCCGTGGCCCTTCGCTCTTTGTCCGTGGCTACAACGACATGGAAGCTGTCACTCCCGAGCAGGTGCAGACCAAGCTGCAGTACATTCGCGAACAGGCGCGCCGCGCCCTCATCAAGGGCACGCTGCGCGACCGTTTCCACATCCATCGCTCGTGCACGGCGTGCGGCTGGACGCTGGATGCCATACGCCGCGGCTTGTGTGCCGACCGCTTCTATGCTCACGATCCCGAGCGTCTTGAAGCCACGCTGCGCACCCTCATGCCACGTATCCTCATGCGGCCTGCTGCTGCCGCTCCCAAGCCACTCCTTTCATACATCGGCTGCAGCGCCCTGCTGTCGGCAGAGCGCAAGCTGCCCCTTGTCTGCCACCGCTCGGACGCCCCTTTCTTCGAGCGTCAGCGTGATGCCGTGCTGCGTGCCGCCCGTGAAGGGGCGGTCATCGTGTCGGCATTCATCAGCCACAAGGAGCGCGAGATAGGGCGCCTGTTGCTCATGGAGCAGTTGCCCGTGATAGAAGTCTACGACAACGGCTTTGCCGACCGCTACAAACCCTCGGGCAAGAACTTCTACGCCTGTGCCGAAAACCGTCTTGTGCAGATTTCGCCCTGGAACTATGAGTACAGCCGCGACCTTGCCGTCAACCGCGAGGTGTGCCTCGTGATGAACGAGCTGGCGAGGGTGATTGCGGGGATGGGAGAAGGATGGTGGAAACAATAAAAAAATGTCTTGTTCTGAAAAATTATTGTTATCTTTGCAATTCGAATACAACTAAATTTAATAGGGGTGTTAATTAATGAAGACTGAAATAAAATCAAAACGTATACAATCTGTTATTAACGAACTGAAAGACCAATACATGGAGACTGATTCTAATTGTCGTCCATGGATTATCGGTTTCTCAGGCGGAAAGGACTCTACTGTGCTACTTATGCTCACTTGGATAGCTATGCAGGAGTTGAGAGAAGAAGGCAAATCGTTAAAACGTAGGGTGTATGTTGTGTGCAATGATACTATGGTTGAGAATCCTATCATTGAAGAATATGTCTCTAATGTATTGTTGAAGATTGGCGAAGCTGCACATGCGCAAGCAATGCCTGTACAGGTGGTAACTACAACTCCTCAGATAGAAGATACGTTTTGGTATTGTGTGATTGGTAAAGGATATCCAGTCCCCAATAATTCATTCCGTTTTTGTACGGAAAAAATGAAGATTAAACCCACATCTAAGTTTATAACAGACCAAGTTGTGTCTGATGGTGAAGCTATAGTTCTAGTAGGCACCCGCCTTACTGAAAGTCAGCAGCGTGAGCGTTCTATACGTAGACATGAGATTAAGGGACATCGTCTCTCAAAACATCCTCTAAATCCTAATACTTACACATACGCTCCTATTAAGGAACTTATGCTTGAAGAAGTATGGTGGATAATCAACACCATTCCTTCGCCATGGGGGTTCGACAATAAAATATTGTTCAACATCTATCTTGATGCCTCAGCCGATGACTACGAATGTCCTACAGTTGTGACAGACAAGAGTCACAAGAGTTGCGGACAAAGCCGCTTTGGATGTTGGATTTGTACGGTTGTGAAAGAAGACAAGTCCATGTCATCACTTGTCAAGAAGGGTGTGGAATGGATGAAACCGTTGCTTGAATACCGCAACCGACTCGTTGAAAACCGCAACATTTCGGAACTGCGTTGCTCCACACGCCGTAACGGTCAGACTGCTATAGACGAGACAGGGCACAATCTTGGCAACTATACTATGGATTACCGCATAACAATGCTTCGCGACCTTCTACGAACACAAAAGAAGGTTCAAGAAAGCCATTCAAGCGTGCGTCTTATTACCAGCCAGGAACTTATAGCCATTCAGGTGATATGGTTTCGCGATGGCAACTTCACAACTACCGTAAATGACATATACAACGAGGTCTATGGTTACAATATCCCCAATATGGAAATAGGCCTGCAAGAACGGCTTATGTTGGAGAAATCTTGCCATTCACCACAACACTTCCGTCTGATTCAAGAACTTCTTGCCTTACAGAAAAGCAAGATACTCTTAATGCGCAAGATTGGACTGCAAAATGATATAGAGGACAGGCTGGATACATTCATCAAAGAACAGGAACAGGCATGATTATAAAGAGTATAACATTAAACAATTTTCGCCTATATGAAGGAGTTAACACTATTTCGTTCGAGCTATGCGCCGAGCGAAATGTACACCTTATATGCGGAGAAAACGGATTCGGAAAAACCACATTTCTGCACTCGCTCCTATGGTGTCTTTATGGACGCTTCGTAAGCGATGTGCCAGCTGCCGGACAGGACTCCAGCTCTGGTTATGCATCTGTATTAAAGGGCAATCTCAACATAAATGCCAACAAACGCAAAAAAAAAACTGTAACACCTGAAATCACTGCCTATATCAAACGACATGGCTATACCAATGAATTGGAATATATAAAAAGAGATTCTGTATACAGTGTTTCCATATGCTTCTCGGAATTGGCTATCCCAGCCATTCCGTGCCGTGACATTGAAGTAAGCAGAAGCTATGATGCCATCCTGCAAAAGGAGACGGTAGAAATCCTGATTGATGGCGACAGAAACGAACTGACCGAGGAAATTGGTCCGGAAGTTTTCATTAACGACTTCATTCTAAGCAAGAATCTTGCACGCCTTTTCTTTTTCGACTCAGAAGAAATAGTGGAACTGGCCGAAACCTCCACAATAGCAGAGAAAAGACGTTTGGGACGCGCATATAGCGAAGTGTTGGGCATTCGCAAATATGAAGAATTAATATCAAATCTCGATGGACTAAGAATGCGTTATCGCAAGAAATCGCGCGACATAGGCCTACGCCAAGAACTTGAAAACACATTGGCGCAAAAAGACTCGGTAGACAGGGAAATCCTGGATATCGAAGACCGCATTTCTAAATTAAATATCCAAATGAGCAAATACCGCGAGGAGGATGCTCAGGTTCTGGCTGAACTGTCACGAGAAGGCTCAAGCGTAAAATCTGACGACATGAGCCGCACAAAGCAGGTTATCGAAACATGCAGGAAGAAGGATGCGGAAATGAAGAGCCGCTTAAAGCAATTCATCGACTACGCCCCATTCGCCATTGCCGGAAAAGTATTTACACAAGGCTACGAGCTTGCAAAGCTCGATCGTGAGACCATCGTCAGCAACAAGGCGTCTGTTGCCCAAAACGACGTGCTTGACTCCATCAACAGCGATTTGACGGCTTTGCTTGCTGCTCTACCTGTTTGTAAGGAGAAGAAGACTGAGGCTGAGCGTAAGTTGAAGGACATCCTTGAGAAGTATCGGGGGAGCAAATCCAACCGCGAGGTGATGATGAACGTCGGCGAGGATGACTTTGCCGAAATAGAATCCGTCTTTAACAGCATTACAACAACATACCGAATTGAGTTTGAAACTCTTGCTGAAGACTACCGCAAGAACAGAATAACTCTGGAACGCAATTCGCGCCGACTTGCCAACATGGAGAGCAAAGAGAGCGATGAGGTGGTGAAGCAACTGCGCCAAAAAAAGAACGAAATAGAGGAGACTATACAACAAACAGATGCGGAAATCCGACTTTTTCACGAAAAAGCTGGAGCTACAAACATAATGTTGCAATCATTAGACAGGAAAATCAAGGAACTTGGCAAACGTGTGAGCGTTGACGATGCCGATGAAAAGAAGGACAAACTTGCGAGCCAACTTACAGAGGAACTTGAAACGTTCCTGCTAACGTTGAAACAAAATAAGAAATCATCACTTGAGCGTCGCATCAAAACTACTCTCAACTCGCTTATGCATAAAGAGGACTTTATAGGACATGTTGAGGTGGCAATTAATGTTGATGCCATGGATGTCCTTCTCTACACAACAGGCGGTGACTTGATTGACAAGGACACTCTGTCAAAAGGCGAAAAACAGCTTTATGCTACATCGCTGTTGAAATCGCTTGTGGACGAGAGTGGAATCCAGTTCCCCGTGTTTATAGACAGCCCTTTGCAAAAGTTTGACAAAAGCCACTCATCAAAGATTATTACGGAATTCTATCCGACAATCTCCAGACAGGTGGTTTTGTTCCCATTGCTGCATAAGGAGCTCACTCAATCTGAATACGAAATGCTTATGCCATATATAGGCAGTACGACTCTGATAACCAATGACACAACACGCTCAGGTTTCAAAAGGGTAGACCCAGCCACACTGATGGACGAAAATTAGGAAGCAACAACATGACACCAATAACTCAAATAAAGACAAGTGCAAAGAACAAAGAACTTGTCACACGGCTAACGCGCAAATTTGCTCTCGGAACAGAGAATGTAATTGCCCGTATAGCAATAGCATATTCGCTTAAGAGCGGCGTTAGATTTGCGCCAACCGACGTGAAGGATGCAGGTGGAAAGGAGTACAGCAAGAATGTGCTCTTCGGCAACTTGTTTCCTCTTTATCTCTCTATGATTTGTGCCCATTACAACATCAAGGATACCGACAAGAATCTACCACGTTACTTTAAGATGCACCTTGATGATGGACTCGAGCGCATCGACAGAGACGTGAAAGACAATCCCAACCTTGTTGGGTTTGACTATCTTTTCGACCGTATACATGAAGGATTGGAAGAATTATGATTGACCTCATAAAAAGAATGGATTTGGCAGAAGTGTTTGACTTTGACAAGTTTCACAATGCGTTCAGGCAGTTGCTGCAAATTGCCAAGGGTGGCGAGTGCCTAAATATAGCGTCGTATATAGAAGAAAATCCTGATCTTTGGAATAATTATGACATTACCAAGACGAGGTCAATAACTCAAGTCCTAATTTCGGAAATATATTCATTATACGAACTTGTTGTTGATCCTGACGATAATATAATTATATCTAAAGTAGAAAAGAAAGCACCACAGAAGACCGCAGAACCCGCAATCCGCGAATTAGTCAAGTGTTTCTTGGAAACTCATGCAGATGAGCCGCAGGATTTGTTGGATATTCTCAATTATGTGAATCAACATAGAAAGTCTAGCACGTCATACAATAGCCTGTGCTCGTCGCTATCGCTCGACAAGCAAGTTTTCAAGAGTTTCGGAAATAGGAAATGGGGACTTTGTAGTCTTCCGTACGAAAAGATATTTGCAAAGACAATAGCCGATACGCACGATACAGAAACTGATTTGACAAGTCAGAATTTCATGCTGCGTTATTCCTCCAAACGTGTACATAAGCCAACAGAGTTCTTTACAAAAGCATTATCTAACAGCTCTACTCTATGTCTTGGATTAGGATATTTCAGTAGTGCCTGTTTCAATGTGCTTGCCTGTGGTTTTGCACATTTTGTGAGAAATGGTGGAAATATGCGGATGTACATCAATCCTCATGTCACAGAGGATGATTACAACATGCTCAGAAATAAGGACCATGATGGGATTGAGGCGAGTATGCTTCAGTCGTACGACAGATTACTACAGACATTCTCACGTCGTGACAAACTTTTCTTTAAATGCTTGTCCTACCTTATTTCGAAAAATAGGATTGAGGTAAAGATTGTATTACTGAGAGACAATGGCATAGCTCATGAAAAGTTTGGAGTGTTTGCCGACTCGTCAGACAATAAAGTGGCATTCAATGGTTCCATGAATCTTACGGCTGCAGGATTAACCCGTAATATAGAAGCAATAGATTGCAGCTGCTCTTGGCATAATGAGGAATCCATAGAAAGGATTGCTTGCTATCAAGAAGATTTCGACAATATATGGAACGGTGAAAATCAGGATGTTCACGTTTTTGATGCTGTAGAATTCTGCAAACAAATAGTAAGCAAATATCCCACCGACAATGTCGATGAGTTAATACTGTTGGAGAATGAAGTGGTTCGGGATCTTGAACAGGAGGAATCAAAACCTTCTGCCGAAGAACCGCATTTTCCCAAAAAGTTTAAAGACGGTCCTCGTCCTTATCAGATTGAGGCTTATGAAGCGTGGCGTGACCGAGGAAAACAAGGTGTTTTCGCTATGGCTACTGGAACGGGCAAGACCGTGACATCGCTCAACTGTGCGTTAGAGGAATACATGGATAGCGGATTCTATCATCTGCTGATACTTGTTCCATCATTGGCCTTGGTTGAGCAATGGGCAGATGAGGTGGACAACTTCAACTTTCGTAACGTGATTAAAATTTCATCGGAAAATCATAAATGGAAGCAGGAAATAGCAAGAATTGTGTCAAAAATGCGTATGGGTAAAGTAGTGGACTATGTTCTTATATCCACTTATCAATCTTTCGTAATGGCAGATTTTCAACTATTTCTTCCCAGACTTTCAGACGGAACTTTACTGATTGCCGACGAGGCTCATAATATCGGTTCTGTATCTGTCAGGCAGGCTTTCCATAAAATGACTATAAATAAACGCATCGCTCTTTCTGCCACTCCCAACCGTGTATACGACGAAGAAGGCACACGTGAGATTGAGAGTTTCTTCAACGACTCTTATCCATACACCTATAGCTTCTCTATGCGCAGGGCGATAAAAGAAGAACGATTGATGCCATATAAATACTTTCCATATCTGGCAAAGTTGGAGGAAGATGAAATGGAGAAATATGCCAAAATCACTCGACGACTTGTGCAGCTGTACGATGGCTCACAAAAGGGATTTGCCGATCCAGAAAAGGCAAGAAGACTATTGCTCATAAGAAAAAACATACTCCATAAGGCCAAAAACAAAATGGATGTGTTCAAAAAAATCATCAAGGAAATAGGCGAGGAAAGACTAAAATACTGCTTTGTGTATTCGGCGGCAGGAAAGCGCAACCGGATAGAAGAGTCGGACAATGAAGAACTTGACGATTATATTCTTAAAGAAATGCAGTGTGTTCTGAAACAAACATATCCTCACGTGACATGCAACTCATACACCGGTCACGATTCCAAGCAGATAAGGAAGCAGAAATTAGAAGCTTTTGCTGCTGGCAAAATTAATGTGCTGTTTGCCAAAAACTGTCTTGATGAGGGTGTGGATGTGCCAAGGGCGGAGTTTGGTATTTTTACATCAAGTACTGGAAATCCAAGGCAGTTTATACAGCGTCGCGGACGTTTGCTCAGAAAACATGAAGACAAATTGTTTGCATGGATTTACGACATAGTAGTTGTGCCAGATTTTACTTCGCCATATTATGAACGACGTTTTTGGATGATGGAGAAACATCTTGTGGAAAATGAAATGCGAAGGGTTGCTAATTTTGGCGCGCTTGCATGCAATTACTACACAGGAGCCTTGAGCACACTCGAAGAAGTAATCAATTTCTACGAAATAGACTTGAACGGCATGGTATTGAACGAAGAATAATAACTATAACAAAACTATATGGAACCTCAGATTATTTTCAAAGAAGTGATGAAATCTGACAAACTGCAGAGCCACTTCAATATAAACAAAATAGAGGCAGAAGCTGCTTCATATACATCACAATCGGAACACATCCCTGTTGAAATCATCAAGGATGTGATAAATAGTGTGGCCAATCGTCGCACAGTACAAACAACGTTCCGAAGCATCTTAAATCGTGTGTCAGACTAATCTAAATCAATAATATGGGTACAATCATAAAATCAATAAGTTTCCATAACTTCTATAACTATTATGGAAGTTATGAAGATAATACCTACACATTCACAGAAGGCATAAACATAATCAACGCCGACAATAACATGGGAAAATCAAAATTCTACAATGGTTTTCTTTGGATTCTCCGCGATGAGGTTTATGATTCTGACGAGAAGAAGATAATGCCTGTTGATAAATCTTATTATAAGATGATTTCGGGTAAAGCACGCCGTGAATACAACGACGAGCTTACAATTGGCGTGCGTATTGTTTTTGTGAACGATGATACATGCTATACTGTAACAAAGGAGGTGAATTGTAAACATGATGACGAGTGGAATTTTAATGCTACAACTGAAGTAATAAAGACAGAAGGCAATGAAGATTTGCCTATCTATGACAAAAGTGAGAAAGATGAGGCTATTCGCAAGATGATTCCCTGCGAAATGGAGAAATACTCCCTTCTGCAAGGTGAGTCGATGGAACGTCTTGTAGACCTTTCTACACTCAAAGGCTTGGAGAGTACGATAAACGTTTTGGCTGACATGAGTAATCTTATACAAATGTGTGACAAGGCGAAGGAACTAGTTTCTGAAGCCCAAAAAGAATACAAGGCAGAGGAGAAACGAAGCGATTCGGCTAACGAGGAATTAGCGAGACTACAGGAAGAACGCGATAGACTTGAGAAATGGATTTCTGATTCAGAAAAGAAAATTCAGTTGGCACGAAAAGAACTTGTAAATGCTAATGAGAACGAACAGAAATTCGAGAGAGACTTTTTTTCAAGCAAAAAACGCATAGAGGCTCGTAATGGATATGAAAAAGAACATGAAAGTCTTCGAAATCTACAGAAACAGAAGGAATCCCAAGAAAAAGCTATAACTGGCCATTTGTTCGACGAAAACCGCCCTTGGCTACTTATGGGTTTAAATAACGAGACCAGGGTTTTTGACAATCTCCGCACTACGCTGATTGAAGAACTTGCCCAAAAGAAAATCCTTGACAACCCTGAAATAATGCTTCCTGAGGGCTCGCCAGACACCCCATCACTGCAGCGTATGCTAGAGAAGTGTCATTGCGAGGTGTGTGACAGAGAAGCGCCGAGAGGTTCAATACCATGGCTTCATATACAAAAAGTTATGAATCGTCCGCGCAGAGCTATGCTTACGTCGGATTCATTCGTACAGTTTTATGGAGACATACAGAAGATAACTGGACGCTATGAGACAACAATTCCTTGCATAGCTGATGATTTTAGGCAATATATGGATGCTTTAGAGTCGCTCGACAAAAATATAGAGCAACAGGAGAATGTTGTAGAACAAAGAGGGAACGAGATGGCCTTGCTTGGAACTGGAGATACAACGCCTGAAGCAGACCGCATAACACTTTCCAGCTATAATAATGCAAAGAAAACACAAACTGATAAAACAGAACTGATTCAATCATTAACGTGTAAAATTAAAGTTTGGGAAGATAGTCTAAAAAAAGTTCGTAATACTCTTAGCAAGAAGCAAAATAACACACAAGTCATAAGGGCTGAAAAGTTGTATGCAGACATGCTGGTTGTTGCAGACATGTTTGCTGAAACAAAAGAGCGTATATTCAAGACAATTGTAGACAAATTGCAAATTGTTGCAAATAACATGTATGCAAAACTGACAGCCGGCAACCAGACTCTCGGTGGAACTCTCGAATTTAAACGTGAGGAAGATGGAACAGTAAAAGTGAAAGTTGTTGACAGAAATGGCGAGGAGTTGTTTGGTAATGGAACTGGTTTCCAGCGAATGAAACAGCTGGCAATTGTAATGTCCATTATATCGGCTAAAGAAAATGAAAATAGTTTTGACTATCCTTTCATATCCGACGCTCCATTCTCTGAGTTTGGAGTGAGGTTTGTCAACAATTTTCTTGACATGGCTCCACATGTGTTCAGACAGAGTATTATTATGATAAAGGATTTGTACGATCCTGATTCTAAACAGTATATTCTGCCAGGTGGTCTGGAAATAGCAAAGCGCATGCGAGATGGTAAGCTCAAGGGCACCTTCTACGTCAACTATATAGAAGAGCGTGCCGACTCTTCAAACCTTATAACTAAGAAAATGTGTTATTCTGAATAATAATTATTAGTATGAACAGCTCAACACTGAAAGATAAAATAAATGACCTTCGCCCTCATTACAGCGCGAAGTACTGCTCAATGATAGAGACCATTTCCAATAAAGGCGAAAAGACGGGAACTGGTGATGTGGCACAATTCGGCCCAATCTACCAGACCTTCATGTTTGCTTGTGTTATAGGTGTACGTTTAGGACAACCTAAATACTTGGAACTACAGGAAGAAAAGAAAGAGTTTGCTGTAATGTCTAAATGGAAACCTACTCCAATCCGTGATTTTATAGTTATGATGATGCTGAACCGTTCAGAGTCATACGGCTATAAATGGATGGATTTGGAAAATGCAGACGAAAAAATGGTTGGAGAATTTATCCGTTCTCTTGAGAGAGAGATTGAGGGTTATGCTAATGCTGGTTTTGAATACCTTTACCAGAAATGGGAGAAGGAACGCGCAACGTTCTCTTCACCTACTATCTTTGTTGAAATCCTTCAAGACCTTCCAACCAAATAAAATAGCAAATGGACGAAAAGTCTCTTCATTTACACACGCTCGAAAACCTCCGTTCCGCATTGGATCATTTCGATACGTCATTTATTGTCTCAAATAAGTTGTTCAGACTTGCATTGGTGTCAGAGATTATTGATACCACATGCTTGTTTGAACAACTCTACTGTGCATGGTGTAAAAAGTTGCCTTTCGGAGAAAATGCTGACGCAGATGTAGACTTTGAATATTGGAAGTCTTATAATAATTGGGATGGTTTCCTTGAAAAAGCTCAACAAAATGCATGTATCGATGATGCTGATATGGACTTTGGAAATGGATTGACTACGAATGACATTAAAGAGAGACGCCGCAAAACCTATAGTAAGAATCTAAATTCCGCATTCAAACACGCCAAATACGTAGAAGGCAAGACTGTGTCTGATTTCTTCAAAAACATAGAGAAAGATAAGTATGGAAGCATTACCTATGGCAATATTGTGTTTGGAGCAATACAACATCTTCTGCTTATCTTAAGTAAAATAAATGATTTGCTCCAAAAACCATCTGACGATTTGCTTTTGAAGTATGATGAGCAACAGAAAGAGAGATTCTTCAACGAATGCCAAGAGGCTGTTTCTAATGTTCAAAGAATCTGTGATGGTTCATATTCAAGTAGAAGGAAAATCAATCTACTTAAAGAATATCGCGATAAGCTCAAGACAGAATTATCTAATTCTAATTTGTTAGAATTGATTGGTAATGAGTTTACGAAATATGATATTGCAGATTATAGAAACCAACATGAGAAAAATTCCATGACAGATGATGAAATCCGGACAGAATTGACACTAGATGAGCTGATGAAGGAATATAATAGTGGTAACATTGTCAATATTAATATGCTCTTATTCAAGAACAGAAGGTTGATAAGTCGTACAGCTGTGTGCTCTTTCTTTGTATATGCTGAGATTCTGCCTATATTAAAGAAGAGGATAGACATGTTGGGCAAAGAGCATGAACAAAATCCAAAACTCTCATTCGATTCTGCCATCGCTACAGCTATTCAGCAAAACACTGATGCAGTAAAAGAAAATACAAAGGCTTTGGAATCGCTTTCCCTTAAACCGACTATTCAAGCAACTCATTATTATGAATCGGGAGCAACACACGAAGATAAAAGCAAAACCCTTCAAGTCACGCATAGAGAAATGGCAGATACGCCACTTTTGCAGGACGAATAATAATCAATAATATTTAGTATTAGATATGAGCAACTATTATTATGCTGATGGGGCAATACATAATGACCATCACAAAGAATTGAACATTAATGGTAATATTTCAACGGAGCAACTCGTGCAGATTACAAAAGGTTTTTTAATGGATGAGGTTGATGAAAAACCAAAACAACAAAATACTTCGCCTGGCGCTCGCAAGCAATTTCTTTTTATTGAGGGAAGAGCGACTGAGGAGAATGTTGGTGTGAAGAATCTGGAGAAGGAGAGGTTCTTGGGCTATCTGAGCGAGCATAAGATGAGCGGGCGGCGGCTTGTCACAGAAAAGAATGATGGGTTGAACAAGGCGGTGGTGTGCTTCTTGATGATATGGTGCGAGAAGGGACTTACTGCCAAGCAGCCGTCGGGTGGTGCCGTGTTCAGATTTCTTACTGAGGACTGCGGGCTGAAAACGGATGTTACGGAAGCGTCCTACAGCAATAAGATAAAGGAATGGATGCGAGGGAATGATTACGATGTAACGACTTATCAAGGTGTGAAAACCTTTTTTTGATACCAAGGCAGGTGGATGATTAGATTTATAATTATCCACCTGCCCTTTTTTTATCTCTATTATAACTTATTGATTACAAGGTTTTCCGTGTTTATGGAAAGCTAATCTTGCAGGTGGGCATTGATTGTCCACCTAATGCACCTCTGTTTCTTTACTCTACATTTGCACTCGTAATCCAGACGGTACGCTTAACGGCTCGCCTGTGTGGGTTGCGAGTGTTTTTTTATTGAAATCATTAAATCATTAGATTATGACGAACGAGATTAAGATTTTCGAGAGTCCAGAGTTCGGAAGGATACGGACGGTGATGGGCGAGGCTGACGAACCGCTGTTCTGCCTGACAGATGTGTGTAAGGTGCTTGGACTGAAGCAGAGGCATGTGAGAGAACGACTTGACGATGGGGTCGTTTCAACCGACACCATCTGCGACTCGCTTGGAAGAACACAGATGGCTAACTTCGTGAACGAGGACGGTCTGTATGATGTTATCCTCGACAGTCGCAAGCCTTCGGCAAGGGCTTTCCGCAAATGGGTCACCTCTGAGGTGCTGCCGCAGATTCGACGGACGGGTGGCTACATCCCTCTTGCTGCCGAGGACGACGACAAGACGATTCTGGCCAAGGCGGTGAGGATTCTGAACCGTACGCTGGAGCAGAAGGACGAACTGCTGGAGGCGCAACGTCCTAAGGTGGAGTTTGCCGATGCGGTGACTACGGGCGACGGCTGCATCCTGATGAGCGAGCTGGCTAAGCTGCTCACGCGCAACGGCTATCCTACGGGACGCACACGACTGTTTCGCTGGATGAGGGAGAACGGCTATATCTTCAAGCGGTCGACGGAGCCTATTCAGAAATGGGTGGAGCAGGGACTGTTCGCTACGTCGGTGACGGTGATCAAGACGCACCACGGCACGGAGGAGAGAGTGACTACGAAGGTGACGGGGAAGGGACAGGAGTATTTTCTCAGCAAGCTGAGGAAGTTTTGAATTTTGATTTTTGAGTTTTGAATTGTGCGCTACGCGCATTAGGAATTGTTCAATGTTGAATTGAGAATTCCTAAATCAAAAATTCAAAATCGCCAACGGCGACAATTCAGAACTCAAAATTCAAAACTCAAAACTGAACAATTCAAAATCGGCTTTGCCGATAATTCAAAACTCAAAATTCAAAACTCAAAATTCAAAAATATGGAAACAAAAATTATGCGAGTGGTACAGCAGGGCGAGGCTTTCGCTGTACAGAGTCAGAAGACGGAGAGTGGCCAGACTATGAAGTGCAACATCATGCTTCAGGAACTTGGCGGCAAGTACGAGAACCAGTATGTGGCAGCTATGCTCGGCAATACGGCAGGATGCCGATTCAGTCCGGGCGACCTTGTGGCTGTGACGCTACGCTTCTCTACACGAGAGTATAACGGGGCACATTATCAGGATATCCTTGTTACGGATATTGCGAAGATTAAGTAGGAAGCCCCACCCCCTTGCCCCTCACAAGGCCCCACCTCCTTGCCCCTCCCCCGTAGGGAGGGGAGCGGTATGAACCGACTACTTACAATTTTTAAACAATAACCAAAATAAACAATAACCAAACAGCCCAACAATCCCTCACACCCACAAAATCACATCACTCCCCTCCCTATTGGGGAGGGGTCGGGGGAGAGGCTTTTCCCTTACGTTGAGGGGTTGGGGGAGAGGCTTTTAAATACAATAACATTATGACCAACAATCAGTTAAACTCTTGCCAGCATGTGCAGCTTGGCGGTATGGCTTTCTACGATGAGAGCAAGTATTTCCTCTTTTCGCCCGACGACTCGGTGCCCGATAAGGTGCAGCGTATGCGGAGGATGCACGGCGTGGCACAGCAAATGACCGACGGCACGTTCGACTTTGTGGCGCAGCCGAGACAAAAGTCGCAGTCGCAGCTTATCAGGAAGCTGGCGCACGGACGGGTGAGCATGACCAAGGACGGGGCAATTCAGTTGACGCTGAAGATATTCGCCGATGAACAGATAAACGTTGCAGAGGCGATAATGAAGGAGAGTGAGGAGGCTGCAAGAGCAATAAGCCCCACCCACGGACCCTTACAAAGCCCCACCCCCTTGCCCCTCCCCCGTAGGGAGGGGAGCAATATGAACCGACTAC
>OGKS01000127.1_pt1 | contig 39165 bp, 28 predicted proteins | sample 1572491 | NCBI WGS metagenome assembly OGKS01 (sample SAMEA2582153, study PRJEB24529) | metagenome | biome: Human gut stool | place: China | collected 2011
TGGCAGCAGGTTTCACCCTCGCCGTGTTCATGTCCAACTCAGGAGGAGCTTGGGACAACGCCAAGAAGATGATAGAGGAGGGCCACTACGGAGGTAAGGGTAGTGAGAACCACAAGGCCACTATCGTAGGCGACACCGTAGGCGACCCGTTTAAGGACACCTCAGGCCCGTCGCTCAATATCCTCATCAAGCTCATGTCGATGGTTAGTATTGTCATGGCAGGCTTGACAATTGCATTTCTTTAAAACGTAGAATATTGTATTAATATAAGATTATAACCTTATATTAATATAAGAAAGGAACGCCGCGAGTATGTTTTCTCCTTAAAATCAGTTACCTTTGCAGGTAATATTGGTTTTAAGGAAAAAACATACAACAATAAAAATAAATAAACGACAAATGAAAAGACTACTACTATTATCTGCTACGACAATCCTTTCAGCGGTTATGTCGGCACAGACCGTGGAGCGTATGAACAATTTGAAGCCCGAACAGAAGTCGATGGCGATAAGCCTGAAGCTCACTGGCGAACTGTCTACCGACCGTAGGGGCGACTATCGCCAGATGCGCGACCTTTGTTTCCAGGTACGCGACATCGACCTCAGTGACGCTAAGAGCACCGAGATACCAAAGAATGCGTTCCATTCGCGCCACCAACTCCTCACCATCGCTCTGCCAAAGGTGCTGAAGACCATCGGAACACAGGCGTTCTTTGCCTGCGACAAGCTTCAGAACATTACTATCCCGGCATCGGTAGAGAGCATCGGTGCAGCCGCTTTCTCGGGATGTAAGAGTATGACAGAACTTACTATCGACGGCGCTCCTGTAATCGGTGAATACGCATTTGCACGTCTGTCGGGACTGAAGACCGTCAAGGTCAATTCGAAAGTGCCGCCAAAGGCTGCCGTTTCTTCATTCTATGGTGTAGAGCCAGGCAGCGTTAAGCTCATCGTTCCGAAGGGTAGCGAGAAGGCTTATATGAAGGCAGCAGGCTGGAGCCGCTTCTATGCCGAGCCGAAGATGGCAAAGGAAGTGAGCGACCCGACGCTGTGCCTCACCCCAATGCCGCAGACCCTGACCGTTCAGAAGGGTGCTAAGGCGCTGAACGTGCAGACAGCCTGGAATATATTGCTTGACAAGAAGGATGATAATGTATTGAACAATGAGGTGGAGCGTGCTCGCGAGATGCTTACTGGTCGTATCGGCAACATCGTGAACAGCCGTCAGCGCGGATTGCAGCTCTTTCTCGCCCTCGACTCGTCGCTTGACGACGACGAGGCTTACACTCTTACTGTAGACTCTAAGGGTGTGAACATCAAGGGTAAGTCTCCGCGCGGTGTATTCTGGGGACTGATGACTCTCGACCAGATTCTTCTTGGTTCGGGCAATAAGGAGTGTGTCGACGCCATTCCGCAACTCACCATCAAGGACACTCCTCGCACTCACGTACGTGAATTGATGGTCGACCCAGCCCGTACATTCATTCCGCTTGACGAGCTGAAGGCTTTCATCCCCGAAATGGCTCGCTACAAGCTCAACGCTCTGCACCTGCACCTTGTAGACGACCAGGCTTGGCGCATTGAGATTAAGAAGTATCCGCAGCTTACCGAACAGGCTTCATCACGTTGGGGTCAGGACGACCTGCTGATGCCCTACAAGGGTTATTACACTCAGGAGCAGATGCGCGACTTGGTGAAGTTTGCTGCTCAGTATCACGTGGAGATAGTACCCGAGATTGAGATGCCGGGCCATGAGGTAGCTGCTATCAGTGTGTTCCCCGAACTTACATGTCATCAGCGTCAGGTGCCTATCCGCACCACATGTGGCGTTTCCAACGAGCTTCTTTGCCCGGGCAACGACTTCACATACGAGTTCTTGGGCAATGTATTCAAGGAGATTGCCGACATTTTCCCGTCTAAGTATATCCATCTCGGTGGCGATGAGGCTGGCAATCCGGCACTCGACTGCTGGACCGACTGCCCCAAGTGTCAGGTTCTGAAGAAGAAGCTCGGCATCACAACTACCGACCGTTCGGAGAACTGGAAGCTTCAGGGATATATGTTTGACCGCGTTATCGAACTCCTGCGCGACACATATCACAAGACACCGATGTTCTGGTATGAGACCGACTTCAAGAAGATTCAGCCGGGATGCGTAACATTCGCTTGGCGCAACGGACTCACCGACAAGGCTCTGCAGGCTGCCGTCGAGAACAACGCACGCATCATGCTCTGCCCGGGCGAGCACTGCTACTTCGACTATCCTATGGCTAAGGGCGACATGCCTGAGGTGAACTGGGGAATGCCCGTAACTTCGCTCAAGGCTACCTACGCTCTCGATCCGGCTTGGGGACACGACAAGCAGTTTGAGCAGAACAATCTTTTCGGCGTAGCCGGAACACTTTGGAGCGAGTGCATCACATCGCCCGAGCGCATATACTATCAGGCTTATCCTCGCTCTATAGCCTTGGCTGAGGCAGGATGGAGCCAGCAGCAGAACCGTTCGTGGGAGTCGTTCATCAAGCGTATGAGCCCGTTGGCTAAGGATATGATGCGACGTGGTGTGACTTTCTCTATGGAATACTAATCAAACAAAACGCTAATAATCAGGATGAACATCAGAACTGTTATCATGTCATCGGCTGTCGTTATGGCAGCCATGACTACTAATGCCTTTGCTGCAAAGAAGAATGCGGCAAAAGCGAACAAGAATCTCACGGCTCAGATTGAAGCCGGTATGCGCTCTATCACCGAGGATGCTGCACGTGCTCACGTGTATTTCCTCGCCGACGACCTGCTTGAGGGTCGACGTGCAGGCGAACGTGGTTCGCGTATAGCCAAGCAGTACATTATCTCGCAGATACGTCAGGCTGGACTGAAACCTCTGCTCGGCGACTCATACGAACAGCCGTTTGAGGCTTGCGCTGTGCAGAAGCTGAAGCGAGGTGTGCGCTACTATGTCAATGCTGACTCGATTGCCAATATTAAGAAAGGTGTATATCAGTCGATGGCGCTTAGCAATGTGCTCGCTGTGTTGCCTGGCAAGAAGACTGACGAGTTTGTTGTGGTAGGTGCACATCTCGACCACGAAGGCGTGTACAACGACTTGGCTGGCGACAAGATATACAATGGTGCCGACGACAATGCTTCGGGCGTGGCTGCCGTGTTGCAGATTATGAAAGCCTTTGTAGCGAGTGGAGCACAGCCCGAACGTACTGTTGTGTTTGCTTTCTGGGACGGCGAGGAGTTTGGATTGCTCGGTTCGCAATACTTCACCGACCATTTCAGTGAAATGTCGAAGGTGAAGGGCTATCTCAACTTCGACATGGTGGGCAGCGGTACAAGCAGCAAGTATCTGATGTACTTCTTCACTGCGGCTCATCCCAAACTGGGCGAGTGGCTCAAGAACGACGTCAATAAATATCAGTTCAGCACTTTCGAACCCGACTATCGTGCTTGGGAGAATCCCGTTGGCGGCAGCGACCAGCAGTCGTTCCATCTTAAGGGAGTGCCAATCGTGTGGTATCACACAGGCGGACAGCCTCATTACAACCAGCCATCGGACGAAGCGTCGACCATAAACTACCCGAAGCTTACGGACATAACACGCGCTTCATATCTCACAACTTGGCATTTGGTCAACGAAGCGGAATATTAGTTTAGTAAAGCAGCATCAGTCCGGCAAACGCCGCCCAGCATATCATTCGTATAGGGTTGATTTTTAGCGCCATTGTACCAATGAGTGTAGCTGTGAAAATATAAAGGCTGATGCCGAAATACCAGGGGTTTATTGACGGTGCCGAGAAATTTTCGCTGTTCATTAACAGCAACGCGGCGGCGGCAATAAGCCCCACTACAGCCGGGCGCAGACCCGACATCACGTTTTGCACCACCATTGAGTTCATGTATTTCATGAACAGACGACAAATCAGAATCATCAGTATGAACGACGGCAATACCAGTGCCAGTGTGGCAGTGGCGCTTCCCAGCACAGCCATTGTTTCGCCCATGGCGGCATTATGTACAGCTGTGTAGCCGCAATAGGTAGCGGCGTTGATGCCGATGGGGCCTGGGGTCATCTGGCTTATTGCCACAATGTTGGCAAATTCAGCCGATGTCATCCACGCGTTGTGTGTCACCGTCTCGCTCTGAATGAGCGACAGCATTCCGTAGCCACCTCCAAATCCGAACAGACCGATTTTGAAGAAGGTGTAAAAGAGTTTCAGAAATATCATTCGGTTGGTTTTATTAATAGTCCATACAAATATCCGCACATTCCTGCTGCGGTAAGAACGAAGATAGGATTCACTTCAAGCAACCATATAAGCAATGCGCAGGCTATAGGAATCCAGCAGTTTATCCATGAGATGCGGGCAGCACGACCCATGCTGAACACCGGTGCGCATATCAATGCCACTACAGCCGGGCGTATGCCGTTGAATACGGAGCGTACCACTTCGTTGTCCTGGAACTGATGGAAGAACATGGCTATGAGCAATATTATCACGAACGACGGCAGTGCTACGCCGAGTGTGGCGCAGATGGCACCTCCCATCTTGCGCAGCTTGTATCCTATATACACGCTCATGTTCACCGCCAAAGCTCCTGGACACGTCTGTGCCACGGCTATAAGGTCGAGAAAATCCTTGCGATCCATCCATTTATGACGGTCTACTATCTCCGATTCTATCTGTGGAATCATAGCATAACCGCCACCAAGAGTGAAAAATCCTATTTTAAGAAAGATACGGAATAAATTAATGTACATAAAACCATACCATAAACAATAAGCCCCACTCCCAACGAGGAAGTGTCAAAATGGGAGTTATAGGAATTTAAGAAGAAGTTAATCCATCTACGATGAATGGAAGTTAACAGACAAATGCTTTGTTTTCAGCAATCTATACATATGTCCGCTAACTTCTGTTAACTACGGGCAAAGCCCAAACTTCCGCTAACTTCTATTTTGACACACCTCCTCTCCCTACTGGGGAGAGGTTGGGAGTGGGGCTTTTTTTATCTATTACTTATTGTTTTCAATCCACTTGCGTGCATTGACGAATGCCTCAATCCAAGGTGTAACGTCGTCCTGACGACGCTCGGCAGGATACCAAGCGTTCTGCCATGGGAAGATGGCGCGCTCCAAGTGGGGCATCATAGCCAAGTGACGGCCGTCGGCTGAACAGATACCGGCTACGTTGTAGTCTGATCCGTTCGGGTTGCCCGGATACTCAGCGTAGTTGTAGCGAGCCACAACGTTGTACTTGTCCTCAGCCTCAGGCAATGAGAACTTGCCCTCGCCGTGAGCCACCCAGATGCCGAGCTTGTCGCCGCTGAGCGATGAGAACATCACGCTGTTGTTCTGCGGAATCTCCAAGCCGAGGAATGTGCTCTCAAACTTGTGTGAGTTGTTGTGCAGCATGCGTGTGCGGTGCTCGTGCTCCGGATTGATAAGGTTGAGCTCAACCATAAGCTGGCAGCCGTTGCAGATACCCAATGACAGGGTGTCCTTGCGTGCATAGAACTTGTCGAGAGCCTCCTTAGCCTTCGGATTGAAGAGGAATGCACCTGCCCAACCCTTAGCCGAACCAAGAACGTCAGAGTTAGAGAAGCCACCACAGAATACGATCATGTTGACATCCTCGAGAGTTTCGCGGCCGGTGATGAGGTCGGTCATCATTACGTCCTTCACGTCGAAGCCTGCAAGATAGAGTGAGTATGCCATCTCGCGCTCGCCGTTGGTACCCTTCTCACGGATGATGGCAGCCTTGATACCCGACGCTGTGCGACGGTCGGCAGAGATGCCGTAGCTTTCGAGCGAGCCCTTGAACGAGTCGTGGAACTTCATCTCAACAGGCTGCTTCTTGTAGTTGTCGCGGCGCTTTGCAGCACAACCGTTGAAGCTCTGGTCGCGGTCGAGCAGGTAAGAAGTCTTGTACCATGTGTCGCGCAGAGCGTCGATGTCGAAGGTGTGAGTATACTCGTCCTTCTTGATAACGATGGTGCGCTCCGACGGAGTGGGGTAGCCGATCTTTGCGTAGCCGATACCGTTCTCCTCCATGTAGTCCTTGAACTCCTCCTTGTACTTGTCTGAAACCTGGATGACAACGCCCGGGTTCTCGGCAAGGAGCATCTTGATGATGTCGTTGCCAGCGAGGCTGTGCAGGTTGATGTGCATACCGCCCTCAGTGTTGGCGAAGCACATCTCGAGCAATGTTGTGATAAGACCGCCGGCAGAGATGTCGTGACCTGCCATAATCCAACCCTTCTCGATCATGTCCTGAACTGCGTTGAAGCAGTCGGCAAAGTATTCCGGATTCTTTACGGTCGGAACGTCGTCGCCTACGAAGCCGAGGCTCTGAGCGAATGCACTGCCGCCAAGACGCTGCTCGTCGAACGAGAAGTCGATATGATAGAGTGAAGAGTTCTTGTCGTTAACCAATACAGGCGAAACAACCTTGCGGATGTCAGAAACCTCGCCACCGGCGCTTACGATAACGGTACCCGGAGAGATAATCTTCTCGCCGTTAGGATACTGCTGGCTCATTGACAGCGAGTCCTTACCAGTCGGAACGTTAACCTTCAGAGCCAGACAGAACTCGCTCAGTGCCTGAACGGCGCTGTACAGACGAGCGTCCTCGCCCTTCTGCGAGCGGCAAGGCCACATCCAGTTGGCTGAAAGCGAAAGGCTGTTCATGCCGTCGGCGAGAGGAGCCCAAACGATATTGGTCAGAGCTTCGGCTACAGAGAGAACCGAGCCGGCCTCAGGCGAAGCCAAACCAGCCTGCGGTGCATGACCGAGAGCAGTAGCGATACCCTTCTTGCCACGGTAGTCGAGAGCTACAACGCCACAGTCTGAGAGAGGCAGCTGAATCTGACCCTGGCACTGCTGACGTGCAATCTTACCCGTTACCGAACGGTCTACCTTGTTGGTCAACCAATCCTTACATGCCACAGCCTCAAGCTGCAGTACGCGGCTTACGTATTTGTCGAGAACGTCGTCCTTGCCGTTCTCCGAAGTCTCCTCGTGAGTATACTCGGCATCCTTGTAGTGACGCTCTACGGTCTCGTCGCGCATGATGGTCTTCGGTGAGTGACCGAACATCTGTGCAACGTCCAAGTCGAACGGCTTCACGCCGTCGCCCTGCTTGAATGAGAAGTGTGCGTCGCCAGTGGTTTCGCCTACTACATACAGCGGAGCACGCTCGCGCTCTGCGATGCGGCGTACGTGGTCGATGTGCTTCTCGTCGATGAGCAAGCCCATACGCTCCTGGCTCTCGTTGGCGATGATTTCCTTAGCCGAGAGAGTCTTGTCGCCGATAGGCAGTTTGGTCATGTCTATCTCGCCACCGCACTCCTCTACGAGCTCCGAGAGACAGTTGAGGTGACCAGCCGAACCGTGGTCGTGGATACTTACTACAGGGTTTACGTCCTCCTCGCACAATGCGCGAACGAGGTTGTAGGCACGCTTCTGCATCTCAGGGTTGGCACGCTGAACGGCGTTCAGCTCAATACCGTTGCTGTAACGGCCGGTATCAACCGACGATACAGAACCGCCACCGAGACCGATGCGGTAGTTGTCGCCACCAACAACGACAACCTTGTTGCCCTTCTGCGGCTCCTTCTTCAGGCAGTCGCGCTTTGTGCCGTAGCCTACACCGCCGGCAAGCATGATAACCTTGTCGTAGGCATACTTCTCCTCGCCCTCCTGGTGCTCGAATGTGAGCAACGAACCGGTGATGAGCGGCTGTCCGAACTTGTTGCCGAAGTCAGAGGCACCGTTCGAAGCCTTGATAAGAATCTGCTCAGGAGTCTGATACAGCCACTTGCGTACGGGCATGATGTCCTCCCAGTCGCGTGTCAGGTTGTCGTCGTCCTTGAGTCGCGGATAAGATGTCATGTACACAGCTGTACCGGCGATAGGCCATGAACCTACGCCACCACCCATACGGTCGCGAATCTCACCGCCAGTACCGGTAGCGGCACCGTTGAACGGCTCTACGGTAGTAGGGAAGTTGTGAGTCTCAGCCTTGAGCGAGATTACGCTCTCGATGTCCTTCACCTGGAAGTAGTCGGATGTCGACTGGTCCTTCGGTGCGAACTGCTCTACAACCGGACCCTGTGCGAAAGCCACATTATCCTTATAAGCAGAGAGAATCTTGTTGGGGTTCTCCTTAGTGGTCTGCTTGATCATTGCAAACAGCGACGACTCCATTTCCTTGCCGTCGATGATGAATGTACCGCCGAAAATCTTGTGGCGGCAGTGCTCAGAGTTGATCTGTGCGAAACCGAAGATTTCCGAGTCGGTCAATGGGCGGCCCAGTTCCTTCTCTATCTTGTGGAGATATTCAATCTCCTCAGCCGACAGAGCCAGACCCTCCTGCTCGTTGTACTCCTCGATGTTATCCACGCGCTTGATAGGCTCAGGCTGGTGGTTGACGGTGAAGATGTCCTGGTTCAGACCCTCGTACATGCGCTGAAGCATGGGGTCGTGGTCGGCATCTTTCGAGTCGACAGGGAAGTACTCCTCTATACGCGAAATGCCGTGGAGGCTCATATTCTGAGTTATCTCTACGGCATTCGTACTCCATGGAGTAATCATTTCGCGGCGTGGGCCCACGAAGAAGCCCTCGACAGTCTCACCCTCTATGAGTGTAGCACCGCCGTAAAGCCAACACAGTTCATTGATCTCATCTTGAGAGAGCTGGTGATCCACTTCTGTAGCGATCACGCTCTTGCTTGGAGTCATGAAAAATAAAATCATACTGCTTGTATATGTGTTTTGATTTGAATTCTATCGTTTGCAAAGTTACTACTTTTTAATCGAAAGCCTACCGATTTATTATTATTTATTTTTTTTCTTTGCATTATTATCATTGTTTGTTTAGGGGAATAATGATATTTACGTCGCAACGGGAGTTCGCCGTTCCTATTATGGACAATAAATTAAGCCCTAAACCTTGCACAAAACCTTTTGTTTGTGCAAGGTTTTATGCTTTTTCTGTTAATAGACCTTAAATAAGTGTTCTTTTGCACGGAAGAATAGAACAATCTGATTACCTTTGCAACCAATATTTTAAAGGTAATTAAATTAAGATGAACAAAATCAAAACAGTTTGCTTGACAGCAGCGATTGCCTCAAGCAGCTTTTCGTTTGCAGGAGGACTACTTACAAACACCAATCAGAACGTAGCATTCAACCGTATGATGAGCCGTGAGGCTTCAATCGGCATCGACGGTGTATACTTCAATCCGGCTGGCGTTGCTTTCTTGGGTCAGGGCCATCACCTCTCGCTCAACTGGCAGTTGGCTTATCAGGACCGTTCAATCAAGAACGACTACCAGTTGTTCACCAACAACGTGAACAATCCTATCACACCACGTACATTCAAGGGTAAGGCTTTTGCCCCCGTCATTCCCTCACTTCAATATGCTTACAACAAAGGACGCTGGTCGTTCCAGGCTAACCTGGCACTTGCCGGTGGCGGTGGAAAGTGTACTTTCGACAACGGACTCGGTTCGTTCGAGAAGATTGTCAGCGAAACTGCAATGGGAGCATGCCAGTTGGCACAGGTTGTTGACGGCGTTGCAGCCCAGTATGGCGTTCCTGCCGTATTCTCAAGCAAGTTCGGTAAAGACGGCAAGTACACCTACGACAGCTATATGCACGGCCGTCAGTATTACTATGGTATCTCGATAGGTGCAGCTTATAAGGTAAATGACAACTTCGCAGTATATGGCGGTGTGCGTACCGTATATGCATTGTGCAACTACTACGGATATGTACGCGACATCAAGGTAGGCAACATGCCCCTCTATCAGGTGCTCGACCCCACCAAGACAACTGCTGCTGACATCGAGCTTAGCTGCGACCAGACCGGTCTCGGATTCACTCCGATGATTGGCGTAGACTTTAAGACTGATCGCTGGAACTTCTCGGCCAAGTATGAGTTCAAGACTCGTATGCGTCTTAAGAACAAGTCGGTAAACCAGACTCCTTCAATCGGTAACCTCGATGGCAACTTGCGCAACGCATACCTCGCTGGTGGCGTGCCTGAGGCAGCTGCCGATGCTATCCTTAGCAATCAAAATGTGCAGGGAGCAACTACTATGCTTAAGAAGCAGTTCAACGCCGAGCTTGACGAAGCAATCGGCGAATACGAGGACGGAAAGAAGATTGAGGGCGACATTCCTGCTCTTCTCACTGTAGGTGTAGGCTACAAGCCAATCGACGAATTGCGTATCAACGTTGGTTTCCACTGGTTTGACGACAAGCACGCTACTTCTTACAACAACCGTCAGAAGAAGCTCGACCGCGGAACTTTCGAATACAGCGCAGGTGTAGAGTACGATCTCAACAAGAAGTTCACCGTAAGCACCGGCTGGCAGCGCACAAGCTACGGCATGACCGACGACTACATGGACGACAAGTCGTTCGTTGTCAGCTCTAACTCTGTAGGTGTAGGTGGCGTAGTCCACCTCTCAAAGAAGATGGATCTGCAAGTAGCCTACTTCCACACATTCTACGACACAATGAAGACACAGAAGGGCGACTATTCAGCCGACTTCACTCGTAACAACAATGTGTTTGGAGTAGGACTGGACATCAACTTCTAAGTCTCATCATATAATTTGCTTAAAATAGGCCATATAACTTAAAGTTTCGGCAAGTGGTTATCGGCAATCGCAATGATATTAATTTATCGTGTGATTGCCGTTTTTTTATGTCCTCTCAACACAATATTTGCATTTTTAAGTCCTCAAAACTATGAGTTGAGCGCACAAGGAAATCTTTAGCTCGAAATTCTTGAGTTTTGAGCAGTTTGAGATATGTTGTTGAAAATCACTGTGTTGCTACGTTAGTGTTGAAAATTGGCAAAGCTATCAACGTAAAAAACACTCCCTTTTATTGCAAAACGACCACTTTTGCCTTTCATTTTAGCCTTGTTTGCATTGCAACTGTAGTCCTTTTACACTTCAACTGTAGTCCTTTTGCAATGCAAAGAAGCCTTGAATGGATTTTGGTGTGGCATTTTACGTCGAAAAACCGATAAAAACCGCCTCAGAAATCTCTAGAATCAATTTTCGTTTTGTAACACTTTTTTACTGCTTGTACAATATTTGCATGCCGTTAGCAAGCTGTGGCTATTATATATTTCTGAATTGTTAAAAACGGGTTGTAAAACACATTTAAGTGCATAATGTTTCTTGTTTATGAAACATTATGTCTATCTTTGTACCAAATTGAAAATGTATGGCACTAAATATCTTCCGACTTGTCTTGACTGACGAGGCACAGAACTTTATTGAAAGTTTGCCCGAAGCGGTATCTTACAAAATCTACTACAACATCAAGCGTGTTGCAGGTGGAGAACGCAACAAAGAACTTTTTAAGAAGCTGGAGAACTCGGAGATATGGGAATTTCGTACATTGTACAACAAAACAGCTTATCGTTTGTTCGCATTTTGGGATAATGACAAGGACACATTGGTGATTGCCACTCACGGCATTATCAAGAAAACACAAAAGACCCCAAGTAAGGAAATTGCGAAAGCTGAAGCAATCAGAAAAGAATATTTCAAAAACAAATAATTATGGCACAGATGAATCTTACCCCTTTGGACGATGTGCTTGACAAGCACTTTGGAAAAGTAGGAACTTCGAAACGTGATGCTTTTGAAAGTGATGTTGATGAAGCATTGCATGCTTATCGTTTGGGAGAAGCCATCAAGAAGGCTCGTATAGAACAGAACTTGACCCAAGAACAACTTGGTGAACGTATAGGTGTGAAAAGAGCACAGATTTCTCGATTAGAAAGAGGTTATAGCATAACAATACCTACTATGCGAAGAGTATTCAAGGCTCTTGGTGTCGTAACTGCAACCATTGATTTGGGTGTTGCAGGAAAAGTGGCATTGTGGTGAAAATGCACCTATTGGACATAAAACAACAAGAACAACATTAATTGACTTTCAAGATAAAGTCCTTAATGTTGTTCTTGTTGTTTTTTTACTTCTTAGCCTCTGGATACGATATACGTGTGTGGTATATTGCTTTGAGGCGTTCGATGAGTACGACTTTGGCGAGGGCTATGTCGCGGAATGTGATTGGGCAGTCCTTGAAGTAGCCGTCGGCAACATCGCTGTCGATGATTTTGTTTACCAGTGTGGCGATGTTCTCCTCTGTATATTTTGCTATTGAGCGCGAAGCAGCCTCCACGCCGTCGGCAATCATTAGGATTGCCTGCTCGCGTGTGAACGGGTTGGGGCCCGGATATTCAAACGGTTTCGGGTCAATCTCTTCGTCGGGATGCTCGTTCTTATATTTAATGTAGAAGAACTTGGTCATGCCCGTGCCGTGGTGGGTCACGATGAAGTCGCGTATGATGGTGGGCAGATTCTCACGCTCAGCCATTTTCACGCCCTCGGTGACATGATTGATGATGATGCGTGCGCTCTCCTTGTAGTCGAGGTGGTCGTGCGGGTTGACACCAGCCTGATTCTCGGTGAAGAAGACGGGGTCAGCCATTTTGCCGATGTCGTGATACAGCGCACCGGTACGCACGAGTAGTGAGTTGGCACCGATTTTATTGGCTATCTCAGCAGCCAGATTACCTACAGTGATGGAGTGCTGGAATGTGCCCGGAGCAATCTCCGAGAGGTTGCGCAGCAGTCCGCGGTTGGTGTTTGACAGCTCAAACAGCGTCACGCTCGACACGAATCCGAACATCTTCTCGACGATGTACATCAGCGGATAGGCGAGCAACAGCAGCACACCGTTCACCACGAAGTGGTAGTACATGTCGTGGTCCATGATGGTGAAGTCGTTGTCTTGTATCATCTGCAGCGCCAGATACACCAGTGCGCTGCCCATAGCCACGAGTATTCCCGTCTTGAACACCTGAGCGCGGCGTGTCAGTTCGCGCAGCGAGTAGATGGCTATCAAGCCCGCTACAATCTGAATGATGATGAATTCGTACTGGTATCTCACGGCGATGGTGCATATAAGCAGCATCGTGACGTGCGAGATGAATGCCGTGCGCGAGTCCATAAACACACGCACAAACATCGGAACCATGGCGAAGGGCACTATGTAGACGCTCATGAAGTTGTGGCGCATCATTATAGCCACTATCACCGGGAAGAACGTAATGAGCGAGTAGAGCATGGCGATGGAGCGCGGCTTGTTGAAGTAGTCGCGACGGAACAGTGCGAGGTATATGGTGAAGAGCGTCACCATAAAGGTCACAAGTATAATCTGTCCGATGATGGTGCTCGTTATCTCGTTTTGCGTAGCCGACCGGCGTTTTATCTCACGCTCGAACGAGTTGAGCACACGGTAGGTGTATTCGTCGACAATGTCGCCACGGTCAATCACCTTCTGTCCGCTCATTACCATGCCGCTGGCAGGCGGTATGGACGACAGCAGGTCGTTGCGTTCGGTCAGCGAGCGTTCCTTGTCATATATAAGGTTAGGCTCGATGTAGTTGTTCAGATTGCAGCGTTGCAGCAGGGGGCGTTGCTGGGCAACCACGTCGTCGAGGAATATCTGCTCGTAAGCCGACAGCGTAGAGTAGATTTCGTCGAGCGGCATGGTCTGTGCGTTGTTGCCTATGACGACGCGCACCAGCGAAGTGGAGTCGCGGTATATCTCGTTGTATTCGGGCGTGTCCATGATGCCCGTCTGGTACAGTCGGTGCAGCTGTTTGGCTATGATGTCGATGTACTGATGTGGCAGTCCGGGAATGCCGTCGTGGAAGTCGGAGAGGAACTTGTTCACCTGCTTCTTCTCCACCGTCTTGTCGTAGTTGTAGTAGGGCTGGTAGGTCTGCAGCAGCGAGTCTTCCTGGGCCTTGATGGTTTCGTAGGTCTTGTAGATAGGGAAGTCGAACTTGGCTATGAACGAGCCGTACATCCACGGCTTGCCTACGTCGTATCTGAATCGCTGGCTCTCATTGCGGGGCAGCGACCACACGATTACAGCCACAGTCACCAATACCAGCGCCATACGTGTGAACATATTGCGCCAGAAATGTTTTCTGCTCTTCTCAATTCTATACATATATAGTCTTATTATGGGTTTGGACTGCAATATTACAAAAAAAATGTCTAAATTGAGAAAAACTTACTACCTTTGTACACAAAAATAAATAACATACTATAATATGTCAGATAGAAAAGTAAGGGTGCGCTTCGCGCCAAGTCCAACAGGACCTTTGCACATCGGTGGTGTGCGTACAGCATTGTATAACTATCTATTCGCCCGTCAGCACGGCGGCGACCTGGTGTTCCGTATCGAGGATACCGACTCGCACCGCTTTGTGCCGGGAGCCGAAGACTATATTATCGAGTCGTTCCGTTGGCTCGGTATCAAGTTTGACGAGGGAGTGTCGTTCGGTGGCAACCACGGCCCGTATCGTCAGAGCGAGCGTCGCGCCATATATAAGAAATATGTCGACCAGCTTCTTGCCGACGGCAAGGCTTACATCGCTTTCGATACGCCCGAGCAGCTTGAGGCAAAGCGTGCTGAGATTCAGAACTTCCAGTACGACGCCAAGACACGTATGCAGATGACCAACTCGCTCACTCTCTCGAAGGAGGAAGTGGAGCGTCGCATCAACGATGGCGAGCAGTATGTGGTTCGCTTCATGGTTGAGCCGGGCATCGAGGTGCATGTCGACGACATGATTCGTGGCGACGTGAAGATAAAGAGCGACATTCTCGACGACAAGGTGCTCTACAAGAGTGCCGACGAGCTGCCTACCTATCACTTGGCAAACATCGTCGACGACCACCTTATGGAGATTACTCACGTGATACGTGGCGAGGAGTGGTTGCCCAGCGCACCGCTTCACGTTCTGCTCTACCGTGCCTTCGGATGGGAAGACACCATGCCTACATTCGCACACCTGCCGCTTCTGCTCAAGCCGGAGGGCAAGGGCAAGCTCTCGAAGCGCGACGGCGACCGTCTCGGTTTCCCCGTATTCCCGCTTGAGTGGCACGACCCCAAGACCGGCGACATCTCTTCGGGCTATCGCGAAAGCGGCTACTTCCCCGAGGCTGTTGTCAACTTCCTCGCCCTGCTGGGCTGGAACCCCGGTACAGAGCAGGAGATGTTCTCGCTCGACGAGCTTGTTGAGCAGTTCGACATCCACAAGTGTTCTAAGTCGGGTGCCAAGTTCGACTATCAGAAGGGCATCTGGTTCAACCATGAGTATATACTGCGCAAGTCGAACGAGGAGATTGCCGACCTCTTCGCACCTATCGTAGCCAACAACGGCGTTGACGAGTCGATGGAGCGCATCACACAGGTAGTGGCTATGATGAAGGATCGTGTGAGCTTCGTCAAGGAGCTTTGGCCTCTGTGCTCATTCTTCTTCATCGCTCCTACAGAGTACGACCAGAAGACCGTGAAGAAGCGCTGGAAGGAAGACTCAGCCAAGGTGATGGGCGAGTTGGCAGAAGTGCTCCAGGGCATCGACGACTTCTCTATCGAGGGTCAGGAGCCCGTCGTGATGAAGTGGGTTGAGGACAAGGGCTACAAACTGGGCGACGTTATGAACGCCTTCCGCCTTGCTCTTGTAGGTATAGGCAAGGGTCCGGGCATGTTCGACATCTCGGCTTTCCTCGGCAAGGAAGAGACAATCAAGCGTTTGCAGCGTGCAATCGAGGTACTGAAGTAAGCCTTTAGGCTACTAAAGTAAGACATACAGGGGGTTATGACACCGCGTCATAGCCTCCTTTTTTGCTTTAAATACAAAAAAATCATACTTTTTTGTCGCTTTTCGGTTTTTTTTATTTAAGTTTGCACTCTATATAAATATATATGTACATGAAAATCATGCCTTGGCAAAGCCTTGGCATGGTGAGAATTTGAATTACCCTTATCATAAACTTAAAACAGTGAAATGATGGACTCTCAAGAGAAGGCCTTGAATCAAGGTACACAAGAAGTGGCGAATGTGGAGAACGTAGCTGAAGTTCAGAACGTAGACACTCCCGCCGAACAGCCGGTGGCTAACACCAAGGTATACAAGACAAAGCAGGAGGTTGTAGAACGCCTGAAGCAGATTGCACAGAGCGACGACAATCCTGACAAAGATGAGATCGACCTACTTAAGACTGTATTCTACAAGTTGCACATCGCCGAGCGCGAAGCACGTCTGAAGGAATACATCGAGGGCGGTGGTGATCCCACAACATACCAGATTGTGCCCGACGAAGACGAAGAAACATTCAAGGAGCAAATGGCTGTAGTGCGCGAAAAACGTGCAAAGGTGTTCCTGGAGCAGGAAGCTGAGAAGCAGGCTAACCTTGAGAAGAAACTCGCCATCATCGAACGTATCAAGGCTATGGCTACATCGCCCGATGAAGCCAACAAGTCGTACAACGAGTTTAAGGAACTGCAGCAGGAGTGGAAGGACATCAAGGCTGTGCCGGCAGATAAAGCCAGCGAGCTGTGGCGCAACTATCAGCTCTACGTTGAGCAGTATTACGACCTGCTGAAGCTCAACTCTGAGGCTCGCGAGTACGATTTCAAGAAGAACCTTGAGATAAAGACCAAGCTGTGTGAGGCTGCCGAGAAGCTCGCCGACGAGGAGGACGTAATAAGCGCATTCCATCAGTTGCAGGAACTCCATCAGCAGTATCGCGAGACAGGCCCCGTTGCCAAGGAGCTGCGCGAGCAGATATGGACCCGCTTCAAGGCTGCATCTACCGTCATCAACAAGCGTCATCAGCAGCACTTCGAGGACCTGCGTGCCGGCGAGGAGGAGAATCTTGCACGCAAGACAGCCCTCTGCGAGAAGGTAGAGGAGATTGGCAAGCTCGAAAACAAGGGCGCTGCCGACTGGGAGAAGCACTCTAAGGAGATTATCGAAATACAGAACGAGTGGAAGACCATAGGTTTTGCACCGCAGAAGATGAACGTCAAGATATTCGAGCGTTTCCGCGCTGCCTGCGACGACTTCTTCGGACGCAAGACTGAGTTCTTCAAGCAGCTCAAGGCTGCCTATGCCGACAACATAGAGCGCAAGAAGGCTCTCGTTGAGAAGGCTAAGGCTCTGGCTGAGAGCACTGACTGGAAGTCGACAAGCGACAAGCTCATCGCCCTCCAGAAGGAGTGGAAGACCGTAGGCCAGGTGCCCAAGAAGCTCGGCGACCAGCTCTGGAATGAGTTCCTAGGTGCTTGCAACAAGTTCTTCGAGGCACGCAAGGCTGCCAATGCAGGCACACGTGGCGAAGAACGTGCCAATCTCGACAAGAAGCGTGAGCTCATAGCTCAGCTCAAGGGTCTTGGTGCTGATGCTACAAAGGATCAGGTTCAGGCTCTCGTCGACGAATATAATAAGGTAGGCCACGTGCCCTTCAAGGAGAAGGACACTCTTTATGCCGAGTATCATGAGGTGCTCGACGTAATCTATCGTCAGCTGAATATCTCTACAAAGCGCCGCCGTCTTGACGACTTCAAGTCGAACATCAAGAACATGGCTAAGCGTGGCGAGGAGGCTTTGGGCTCAGAGCGCTCACGCCTGATGCGTCGTTTCGACCAGCTCAAGCAGGAAATTCAGACCTACGAGAACAACCTCGGTTTCCTCAATGCAAGCTCTAAGAAGGGCAACAGCCTTATCGACGAGATGAATCGCAAGGTGCAGAAGCTCCGCGACGACCTCGAACTGGTTCGCCAGAAGATTAAGGCTATCGATGCTGAGAAGTAAGAAATGGTATTAATATATACAATTAAACAATGATAAGTTGCACAGCGCTGCAACGACAACTCGCACTGCCAGTGATTGGTAGTGCGAGTTTTAAAAATATACGCCCCTGTATTATTTTATTCATTTTTATTAATTAATTCATCTAAAAAAATCTATGTACAGACACAGATTTAACGACAGACAGGCTCTGCGCTTCAAGCATTTCTCGCGCCGTAGCTATGCTCTGTTCAGCTGTATCGGACGTGAGGTGCTCATCTGCACCCTTAGTGTAGCAACTTTGACCTACGCCAAGGCAGACGGAATCAGCACTAAGCCTGCTGCTACAGCAATGGCTGCCGACTCACTTGGCCGTCAGGAGGTGAAGCTCGACGAGGTGCTTGTCACCGGTTCGCGTGCTCCGCTCACTGCGTTGCAGTCGGCAAAGATTGTGACTGTCATCTCGCGCGACGACATTCAGCGTGCGGAGGCGTCAAGTATCAACGACATTCTTAAGTTAGCCACGGGCGTAGATGTCCGTCAGCGCGGTGGCTTTGGTGTACAGACGGACATCAGCATCAATGGCGGCACGTTCGACCAGATTACCATTCTATTGAATGGAGTGAACATGTCAAGCCCGCAAACCGGCCATAATGCAGCCGATTTTCCCGTTTCTCTTTCTGACATTGAGCGCATCGAGGTTCTCGAGGGTGCTTCGGCACGTGTGTTCGGTTCGTCGGCGTTCAACGGCGCCATCAACATCGTGACGCGCACCGACAAGGAGAGCAGTGTGCGTGTGTCGGCCGAAGGAGGCTCGTTCGGCACATTCGGTGGCGATGCTGGTTTGAGTCTTCGCACAGGCAATGTCAGCCAGCAGCTCAGCGGAGGCTATACGCAGAGCGACGGTGGCACAGCCAACAGCGATTTCAAGCGTCGTCGCATGTATTATATGGGAGCTTTGGAGTCGCGCTACGTCAATCTGTCGTGGCAGGGCGGTCTGTCGTCGCAGGATTATGGCGCATCTACATTCTACAGCGCCCGCTTCAACAACCAGTGGGAGGCAACACGCCGCTTCATGGCGTCGGCTCTTGCCGACATTCGTCCGTTTGCCGACGAGCGTCTGGTGTTCTCGCCCTCGGTATATTGGCACCGCGATGTTGACCATTATCAGCTTACGCGCGGCAAGGAAGGAGCACAGAACGGCGAGAACTATCACCGTATGGATGTATATGGAGCTGCTCTCAATGCCCATGCCTCGTGGTTACTGGGTAAGACAGCCGTTGGCGTCGACCTGCGCAAGGAGCACATCCTCAGTACTGCATACGGAACACTGCTCGACGAGAGCGAGTGGACTGCCATACACGGTTCCGACCGCCACTACGACCATCGTGGCGACCGCACCAACACGAGCGTCTTTCTTGAGCATAACGTAATACTCGGTGGGTTTACCATGTCGGCTGGCGTGCTTGCCAACCGCAATACTGGTCTCGACAACCGCTTCCGTTTCTATCCGGGTGTAGACATCTCTTATCGTCCGAGCGACAACTGGAAGTTCTACGCATCGTGGAACAAGGCGCTGCGTGTGCCCACATTCACCGACCTCTATACTTCAAACTCGGCACAGCAGGGCGATCCCAACCTCAGCCCAGAGCGCAACTCTACCTTCAAGATTGGTACACGCTACCGCACACGCGGCGTTGAGGCTGTGTTGAGCGGATTCTACTCTGAAGGCAAGAACATCATCGACTGGGTTTATCCTACAGCCGAGAGTCGCAAGTATCAGGCGATGAACATCGGCAAACTCGACAATATGGGCTATTCGGCTGACGTAACGCTCAATATGGACGAGCTCATCCCAGGTTCGTTCATCACACGCATCAAGGCTGGCTATGCCTTCATCCATCAGAAGCACGAGACCGACCGCGAGATATTCGGTTCGCTCTACGCCCTGGAATATTTGCGCCACAAAGCCACCTTCCAGCTCGACCACCGCATCTGGAGTCGTCTGTCGGCATCGTGGGCAGTACGTTGGCAGCAGCGCATGAACAACTATTCGCCTTATACCAAGGTCGACGTAAAACTGATGTGGACCGCTCCGTCGTACAGCCTTTACGTTAAGGCCGACAACCTGACATGCCACAGATACTACGACCTCGGTGCTGTGCGCCAGCCGGGTCTGTGGATTATGGCAGGCGGAAGCGTGAGGATAGGCTTGTAAGAAAACGAGTAGCGGAGGCCGGAGACCTCCGCTACTGTTTTTATCCTTCCATAGCAAACAAATCATATTACTCCCCTCCCTACGGGGGAGGGGCCGGGGGTAGGGCTTTTCACTTGTATTTCTCCATCAACTCCCTTTCCCCTTCCTTCGCCTTTTCCAAGAACTTCTTGTATTCTTCGGCTTCCGGATTGAACGGTCGGTGGGCGAGGGCAGCCTTTATCGGGCGCCACTCTTCGAGAAACTTAACGGTTTGCTTGGAGAAGAACGTTTCGCCGAAGCGCTGCCAGATGTATTCCACAGCCTGGTCGGTAGGGTGGAGCATGTCTTCACGATAGAAACGGTAGTCGCGCAATTCGTCGTTGACAATCTCGTAGGCAGGGAAATACACCACGTTGTCCATCTCCTTTGTCAACTTGTCGGCAGCCAAAAGCAGCGTTGCCTTCGACAGCTGACTGCCGTGAAATCCGTATTTGGCGTAGCGGATGGGGCTTACGGTGATGATGATACGAACCGAAGGATTAATCTTCTGGAGTGTGGCAATTGCCTCACGCAGATAGTCGGCACACTCGTCAACGCTCAGCTCGCGCTCGGTGAACAACCGCTGTGGACGCTTCCGGCAATTGTCCACTATCTCGCCCGTCTCGTTGAGGATGTAGACATGGTTGGTGCCGAGCGTGAACACAGCCGTCTGAGGGGCTTCATCGGTTGCAACAAGCTCATCGGTCCATCGCTTCACGGTGTGCATGATGCTTGCCGGATTGTACATCACGCCGTATGGATTGACCGTAGCGCGAAACTTGTCCTCCACAAATCGCCGTCCTATGTTGTCGGCAAAGCAAGAGCCTACAAAAAGCATACGCTCGCGCGGTTCGATAGCGAACGGCGCGAGCGTAATGTTTACTGGTGTACGAAACTCCATATTGTTATTTCTTCAGTTCGTTTGTTTCATTCTTGCGTCTCTTCATTTCGAAGAATACGCCTGCGGCGATAGCCAGTACGAGCAACAGATAAGCCACATAGGCAGCTGTTTCGGTGTTCTTCACCGATGCAGGCTTGAATGTCAGCACTACGGTGTGCTTGCCTGGCTTGACGTTGATGGCTCTAAGGATGTAGTTGACACGGCCTACTGGAGTGTCTGTGCCGTCGACAGTGGCTGTCCATCCGGGATAGTAAACCTCCGAGAACACTACGATGCCACCCTTCTGCGACTCTACTGTGTATGTCAGCTCGTTAGGCTCATACTTCTTCAGAGTCACTACGGCATTTGACTGTTGTGCTACAGGCTCGCCCAGAACATCCTTAAACTTGCTGTCGGCTACAGCCTCGTGGCGCAGATTGAGCTTTCCTACGGCATCAATCTCGGCGTTGGCATTGTCAACATAGCTTATACGGTCTACAAACCATGCGTTGCCGAAGGCGTACGGATTGAGCAGCGGAGCTGTCTGTCCGCCCTGCAGCGGCAGGATTACGTACTTGGTGTTGAGCATGTTGAGCACCGGATAGATTGAGTCGCCAGCCACACGGGTCATGTCGCCTTGTGCGTTGACGATGGCACCCTGCATGTCGCGCATCTCCTTACCGATATACTGGTCGATCATTTCCTGATAGCGGCGCAGCTTGGCAGCGTGGTATCCGCCGATAGACTTGTGATAGTAAGAAGTCTCGTTTTCGTTGAACGTGTTCGAAGCGAGGTTAAGCACACGATAATCGGGCGCTTTGTCCTGCATGATCTGGCGGTCGGTGGCTGTCTCCTGTTGCGGAGTCTCGCGCACGCTACGCTCTACGAACATGCCGTCGTTGAGATAACGCTTGTTGACCTGCCACATATCAACGAGGCAGAGCACGATGATGGCACCCACAGCATACTTGGGCTGTATCTTCTTCATGCGCAGCAGCAACAGCACAGCGGTGCCGAGCACGATGACGAAGAATGTGCGCCAGCAGTCGGCGGTGAATATCGAGATGCGTATCTCCTGCAGATTGCTGAGCAACGGACCCAGATATTCCGACGGAATCTGCTTCATTGCCTCCAGCTCTGAAGCCGAAACATAGTCGGGGAAGAATATCGACGGCATGATGGCAAACAGCAGTGCCATGCCACCCGTAGCTATGAAGCTCACCCACAACCAAAACATGTTGGTCGTGTTGTGCGCAATGATAGGATGTTTCGACGTGCCGAGGTATATGCGTATCTTCTGTGTGAAGAAGTCGGGAGTGTCGAATATCTTCTTAAGTGCCAACATTGCCAGCAAAGGAATGGTGAATTCGGCAATTACGAGTATCGAAGCCACCGTTCGGAACTTGGCATACATGGGTACATTGTCGAGGAATAGGTCGGTAAACCACATGAAGTTGCGGCCCCACGAAAGCAGTATCGACAGACCGGTGGCAAGGAACAGCGCCCACTTCATAGGTCCTTTCACGATGAACAGACCAAGTACGAACAGCATCAGTACGAAAGCGCCCACGTATACCGGTCCGCTTGTGCCGGGCTGGTTGCCCCAGTACTGTCCCAACTGTTGATAAATCTGATAGAACTGCGGGTCGGCTTTCTCCATAGCCTTCTCGTTCATGGCAAGCGGCATTGACGCTCCGCCCTTGGTGTTGGGCACGAGCAGGGTCCATGTCTCGTCGATGCCATAGCTCCACTGTGTGATGTAGTCGCGGTCGAGACCGCTGCTTGTCTGGTTGGCTGAGTTCTTCTTCACCAGCTCACTCTTTCCTCGCATCGACTCCTGGGTGTACTGCCATGTGTGGTAGAGGTTGGAAAGGTTGATGACAACGCCCAGTGCGGCAGCCACAAAGCACACGCCCGTAGCCTTGCCAAACTGTGCCAGGCGATGATTGCGAACGGCATCCCACAGATAAGCCAGCACCATAAAGGCGATGATGAACAGATAGTAATATGTCATCTGCACGTGGTTGGCTTGTATCTCAAGCGCCGTGAACAGTGCAGTGATGACAAATCCCCATACGTATTTGCCACGATAAGCCAGCACAATACCTGCTATCATAGGCGGCAGATAAGCCAGAGCTATCACCTTCCAGATGTGTCCCGCAGCGATGATGATGAAGAAGTAGCTGCTGAACGCCCATATTATAGAGCCGAGCACAGCCAGCTCACGACGGAAGTCGAATGCGCGTAGCAGGATGTAGAAGCCCAGAAGGTATGCAAACACATACCAAACGTTCTCGGGCAGCCACAGATGGTAGAACTTGCCCACCTCGTTCAGAACCTGCTGGCTGTCGTACGACGGTGCCATCTGATAGGTAGGCATTCCGCTAAAGAGCGAGTTGGTCCAACGGGTGCGCTCGCCGGTGCGTTGATAATACTCGGTCAGCTCCTGACCCGAGCCTCGTCCAGCCGACGAGTCGTGGCGATAGAGTATGCGGCCCTCGGTATCTGCCGGGAAGAAGTAGGCAAATGCGATGACGGCAAACAGCAATACTACCAGTATGTCTGGCAGAAATCTTTTCAGTGTCTTCATTTATGTAATCTTTTGTTTTGTTACGAATGGTTCGTTGTTACGTCAGCTTCGATTGCCGGCTTACGTCAGCTCCAGTCCCATGGCTTCGACGAACGAGCGCACTTCCTTCTGCTTCATCAGTTCGTCGAACACCTCCTTCTTGGTGAGTTTCTTGCTTATCTCCTCGGCTTTAGCCAGTCTGAGCGTGAGCGTTATGCTGCCGTTGTGCAGAGCCTTTGCCATGGTGGCACGTATTCGTCCCTTTATGGTATCCACTTGGTCGAGCAGCATCTGGTTGTCGACGATTATCTCGATGGCAGGAAATTCTGCTATGCGTGGCCTCATGTTCTTCATTCGTGAGGCAAGACTAATCATCTTCTGCGGCATGCGGTTGCACATCGACAGCCATTGCAGTTCGAGGAAGTCCTGGTTGAACTCCTCATTCTCGTCCTTGTTGGTTATTTCCGCCTCCTGCTTCTTCTCCGTTTGCTGCTTCTGCTGAAGGCTTTGGAATGTGATGCCGAGGCTCGACAGCTTCATGGCTGGGCGTTTGGGTGCTGCCGTAGGGGCTGAAGCCGTAGTCGTAGCGGCTGCCGTGGCAGCTCCCGATTGTGTGATGTGTGCCGAGGCAGCGCCCATGGCAGCAGCCAGAGCGGCGTTATTCTCCGGAGCGGCCACCTGCCGAGCCGCTGCATTCCGGTTCATCGTTAAGTGCTTGAACAGGGATTTCAGACTTTTGGGGCTACGCCCCGCACCATCGGCAGCATCCTCGGGCTGCGTCAGCTGAGCCACCTGTATGAGTGTCAGCTCAACGATCAGTCGCTTGTTGCTGCTCTGTCTGTAGGACAGGTCGCACTGATTGGTGAGCTTCAGTGTCTGATACAGGAACTTTGTGGGGCATCGCTGCGCCTGGTCGGCATACTTCTGCACCTGCTGCTGGCTTGCGTCGAGCAGTTTCAGAGTGCTCTCGTCCTTAGCCATGAGCACGTTGCGTACGTGCGACGCCAGTCCGTTGATGAGGTTGCCCCCGTCAAAACCCTTCTCTATGATACTGTTGAGCAGCACCATTATGTCGCTCACCTTGTTCTCAAGCGCCAAGTCAACCATGCGGAAGTAGTTGTCAGCATCCAGTTCGTTGAGGTCTTCAATCACCTTGGCGTAGGTGATGTTGCCCTGGCAGAAGCTCGCCGCCTGGTCGAATATCGACAGAGCGTCGCGCATACCGCCGTCGGCTTTTTCGGCTATTATAGCCAGAGCCTCCTCTTCGTATGTGATGCCCTCCTTCTGTGCCACGTTCTTTAGGTGCGATATGGTGTTCTCCACAGTCATTCGCTCGAAGTCGTATATCTGGCAGCGCGACAGGATTGTAGGCAGAATCTTGTGCTTCTCGGTGGTGGCGAGGATGAAGATGACATGTGCCGGCGGCTCTTCAAGCGTCTTGAGGAAAGCGTTGAAGGCGGCAGACGACAGCATGTGCACCTCGTCGATGATGAAAACCTTGTACTTGCCCACCTGCGGCGGAATGCGTGTCTGCTCCATGAGCGACTTGATATGCTCCACCGAGTTGTTGCTGGCGGCGTCAAGCTCGAAGATGTTGTACGAGCGCTGTTCGGCAAACGCCTTGCAGCTCTCGCACTCGCCGCATGCCTCGCCCTCAGCAGTGGGATTCATGCAGTTGATGGCTTTGGCAAAGATGCGTGCGCAAGTGGTCTTGCCCACGCCGCGCGGTCCGCAGAACAGATAGGCATGAGCCAGCTTTCCGCTCTTCACGGCGTTCTTTAGGGTGGTGGTCAGAGCCTTCTGGCCAACTACCGAATCGAACGTCATCGGGCGGTATTTGCGTGCTGAAACTATATATTCTTCCATATTATATAATGTGCGATGATGATAATCAACTGCAAACTTACTATAAAAAATTCTATTTTCGTGTATGAATACGGAAAATTATGAGTAAGTTTGCATACAAATTAAATAACAATGGGTCGTCTTAAACTTATAATGGCTCTTGTGGGCCACTACAAATATGCTATTGTCATCATCGCCGGAATTATACTCGTAGGCTTTGTCGATGAAAACAGCTTTATGCATCGTGTCCAGTTGGAGATGCAGATAAGCGACCTTCGCCAGCAAATCGACAAGTACAACGCCCAGAACGAGGACGACATGCGCAAGCTCAGGGAGCTTAACCATGTGCCGGGGGCTTATCAGAAGATTGCGCGCGAACGCTATTTCATGAAGACCGACGACGAGGATATTTATGTATTGAGTGACGATAAAAAACCACAAACCGACAATAATGAAACAAATGAGTAGAGTACAGAGTATGCTGTTCCTTGTTGGCGGCATACTTATGGTTTTAGGAGCAGGATGTTTTGCGTTCATGTATGCACGCGAGGTGGCTTGCTGGATTTATCTTGTAGGTGCACTGTTGTTCGCCTGGATGCAGGTGAGCGAGATTTATGAGGGCAACAACCCCACCATCAAGCGTCTGAAGCGTATCATGACGCTTGCCGACATATTGTTCGTGTTCTCCGGACTACTTATGGTAGACACCGCTTTCCAGTTCCTTCGCGATACATTCACCAACTATACCACTTACATTGAGGTGGTTTACAACAAGTGGGTGTTGCTGTTGCTCGTGGCTGCAATTCTCGAAATGTACACTATGCACCGCATCAGCAGTTGCCTGAAGAAGGAAGAAAACACTACCAACGCTCAGTAGGAAGATGTATTAGGCGTGTCGAAAAAAATCTAAATAAGAATAATCTTAACTTAAAACTCGACAAAAACGTCTTTTATTCAAATAATACATATTACCTTTGTCTTTATACAAATTTACAAGTAACCACATTTTATGAGTAAAATACTTTACGCTTTTATCACAATCATGGCGTTAGCGTCATGCGGCAATTCTTATAACATCCAGGGATCGTCAAACGTTTCTACACTCGACGGACGAATGCTCTATCTGAAGGTTCTACATGACAACGATTTCAAGACTATCGACTCGTGCGACGTAGTGCACGGACAGTTCCACTTCAACGGATCGTTCGACTCTATATGTATGGCCAATATTTTCATGGATGATGAAAGCGTACTGCCTCTCGTGCTCGAAAAGGGTGACATCACTATCAAAATAGACAATACTCAGCAAACAGTCAGCGGCACTCCGCTCAACGACGAGCTGTTCAAGTTCTTCAACCGCTACAACCAGCTGAAGAATCAGGAGGCGGAACTCGTACACATGCACGACCGCGCCATTATGGACGGTTCGGACATGAACGTCGTAAACAGTCGCATCAACGCCGAGGCTCAGCGACTGACTGAGCAGGAGGACAAGCTCGTCACTTCGTTTGTGACTGAGAACTTCGACAACGTGCTCGGTCCTGGCGTATTCTTCATGGTGACCATCGGCTATCGCTATCCCGAACTCACTCCGTGGATTGAGGACATCATGAGCAAGGCTACTGATAAGTTCAAGAACGATCCTTACGTGAAGGACTACTATAAGAAGGCACAGGAGAACCAAGCCATAATGAATGGAATGAAGACTCCTGAACAGGCAATGCCTGCTCCAGCTCCAGCCCAGGGTCCAACTCCCAATGAGCTGGCTGCGCCTGCGCAGTAGGAGTCGGGGTGTTGAGTTGAGATGTTGAGATGTTGTGATTAAAAAACAACATAACAACCATTTTTTTGAAGAAAAAATGAAAACATTAATATTTGGAGGAACCGTTGTCAATGAGGGTGTAGCCCGAAAGGCTTCCGTGATTGTTGACAATGATGTTATAACAGAGATAGTTGAAGGTACAGACTCTCCCCGTGGCAACTACGACAGCGTCGTGGATGCTACGGGGTGTTTTGTTTTACCCGGTGTGATTGACGACCATGTGCACTTCCGCGACCCCGGATTGACACAGAAGGCCGACATCGAAACAGAGAGCCGCGCGGCTGCGTTTGGCGGTGTCACGTCGTATTTCGACATGCCCAACACCAATCCGCAGACCACAACGCTCGAGGCACTCGATGACAAATATGCGGACGCTGCACGCAAGTCGCACGTCAACTACGGCTTCTTCATCGGTGCCACCAACGACAACATTGATGTCGTTACGTCTATAGACCCGCACCGTGTGCCCGGTATAAAGCTGTTTATGGGTTCAAGCACAGGCAATATGCTCGTCGACCGCAAGGAGGTGCTGCAGCAGCTGTTTACAAAAGCGCAACTGCCCATCATGACGCATTGCGAGGACACCGACATAATCAATCGCAACATGGCTGAGGCTAAGGCCAAGTATGGCGACGACCCGGCTGTAGAGCATCATCCCGAGATTCGTTCGGAGGAGGCATGCTGGCAGTCTACACGCCTCGCTGTGGAACTTGCCGAGCAGACAGGAGCTCGTCTGCACGTAGCACACCTCACTACAGCACGCGAGTTGCAGCTCTTCGGCAGCAATCCGCGCATCACCGCTGAGGCTGTCATAGCCCACCTGTTCTTTTCGGATGCCGACTATGCCACACTCGGAACACGCATCAAGTGCAATCCCGCAATCAAGACAGCCGCCGACCGCGACGCTCTGCGTGCCGCACTCAACGACGGACGCATTGCCACCATCGGTACCGACCACGCCCCACATCTTCTTGCCGACAAGCAGGGCGGATGTGCCCGTGCTGCTTCCGGCATGCCTATGGTGCAGTTCTCGCTCGTTGCCATGCTGCAACTCGTCGACGAGGGCGTGCTCACCATCGAGCGTCTGGTTCAGCTGATGAGCCACAATCCTGCCGAACTGTTCGGCGTGTCGCGTCGTGGCTATCTGCGTCAGGGCTACAAGGCCGACATAGTCATTGTGCGTCCCGACTCGCCCTGGACCGTCGACAAGGACTGCATACAGAGCAAATGCGGATGGAGTCCGATGGAGGGACACACATTCGCATGGCAGGTGCGCACCACAATGTGCAACGGCAGCATAATATACAACAATGGAGCATTCGACACCACGAGCCGTGGTGAGGCATTGGAGTTCAGACTCTGATATATATGGATAATGTAACACAATTTGATTTCAACATAGCACAACTGCGCCCTTACATCAACTGGTTGTACTTCTATCATGCGTGGGGACTTGCCGGCAAGCCCCAATCCGAGAAGGACAAACTGCTCAACGAGGCAAACTTCATGCTCGACCAACTGCAACCGCGCTATCAGACGCATGCACTTGTAGGCCTGTTCGATGCCAATGCCGACGGCGACGACATCGTAGTAGGCACAGAACGCATGCCGATGCTGCGACAGCAGCGCCCCTCCGAGCCTGGAGCGCCTTACCTCTGTCTTGCCGACTTCGTGCGTCCGCTGTCGTCGGGCATAAAGGATAGGGTGGGGGTGTTTGCCGCCAGCATCGACGAGTCGATTGAGCACGACTTCCAGCAGGACGATTTCCAGCGCATGTTAGCCCAGACTCTTGCCGACCGACTGGCTGAAGCCACTGCCGAACTTGTCCACTTGCAGGTGCGCCGGACTATATGGGGATATGCTCCCGACGAAAATCTCGACATTCCGCAGCTTCTGCGCGAGGACTTTCAGGGCATACGGCCAGCCGTAGGCTATCCGTCGATGCCAGACACGAGCCTTAACTTCATCATCGACCGCCTCATCGACATGAAGCGCATAGGCATACGCCTCACCGACAGCGGTGCCATGAAGCCCCACGCTTCTGTGTCGGGACTGATGTTTGCACATCCCAAGGCACACTACTTTGACATCGGACGCATCGACGACACCCAGTTGCGCGACTATGCGCGGCGCCGTCATGTGCCCGTAGAACTGATGCGGAGGTTTCTCGCTTCACGACTCGTAGACTGACGCTGTAAGTTCAGAAGATAAATCAAGTATAAATGATAGCCCGTATATTCATATTTATAATACTGGCAACCCTGTTGCCCGACCTCTACGTCTATCGTCGCTACATACGCCACCGCTTCGACCTCTCGCTTTTGATGCGTCTGTTGTGGTGGGTTCCGGGTGCTGCGATGGTGGCGGTGACGCTTGTCTACGCCATGATTGACGACTTTGCGCCAGCCAACCTCACGTTGTTCAACATCTATCTGTTCATGCTCGGACTGATAGTGGTGCCCAAGCTGCTGTTCGTATTGTCGTCGATAGCCGGTCGTGGAGTGCGCCGTATGACGAGAGGCACGCGCAATTGGGGCAACTACTTCGGTCTGCTGCTTGTGTTGGGCCAGCTTTATGTGCTGTTCACGGGTTCGATGATGGGCACCGACCATCTGCGTGTGCGCCGTGTCACCGTTCGTGTGCCCGACCTTCCCAAGTCGTTCGACGGCTATCGCATAGTGCAGTTCAGCGACATACATCTCGGTTCGATGCGCAGCGAACTGCTTGAGCGTGCCGTAGAACAGATGAACCGCTTGCGTCCAGACATGATAGCGTTCACCGGCGACATTCAGAACATGCGCCCCGACGAACTCACGCGCCACACGTCTACGCTGCGTCGTCTGCATGCCAAGGACGGAGTCTACTCCGTATTGGGCAATCACGACTACTCGGAGTACGTCCCGAAGTTGCCCATGCGGCAACGCCGTCACAACGAACAGCTCACACGAGAGTTTCACGCCAACGTGGGTTGGCAGCTCTTGCTCAACGACCACCGCATCATTCGTCGTGCCAATGACTCCATAGTGATTGCGGGCGAGGAGAACGACGGGCTTCCGCCATTCCCCAGCAAAGCCGACCTCAAGCGCACGCTGCGTGGAGTCAACGCCCATTCGTTCGTAGTCATGCTTCAGCACGACCCCTCGGCATGGCGTCGCTCCATACTGCCCCGCAGCAATGTGCAGCTCACTCTGAGCGGACACACGCACGGCGGACAAATGAGTCTGTTCGGATTGCGCCCCACAAGCCTCTTGGGTCGTGAGGACGACGGACTCTATCAGGAGGCAGGTCGCGCCCTGTTCGTATCCACGGGATTGGGAGGCTTCGTGCCGTTCAGGTTCCATATGGATCCGGAAGTGGTGGAAATTACTTTAAAAAGTAAAAATTAGAGAAAATGAAACAGAAATACAATAAACAAATAGCTAATGCGGTTAAATCTTTTTGGGAAACCAAAAAGAAGCAAGGAAATGTTTTGGCAGGTAAACAGCTTGATTCTTTTCTTGATATGTTAGCCAATGTTGCGGTTGATGCTGGTGTGCCACGTGAATGTATATATTTAAAGAATAATCATATACCTGGATATTATCGTGCTACCAAGGATTGGGATTTTCTAATTGTTTCGCCTAAAGGAAACCTTATATCTGCAATAGAGCTGAAGTCGCAAGTTGGATCTTATGGCAATAATTTAAACAATAGGGTTGAGGAGTCACTTGGCTCTGCTGAAGATTTTTGGACTGCCTTTCGTGAAAAGGCTTTTGTATGCAATCAGTCACCTTGGCTTGGCTATTTGATGGTTGTAGGTAAGGACGAAGGAAGTACTCATATAGTTAAAGTAAACGAGCCACATTTTCACGTTGGCTCTGAGTTCATTGACTCTACCTATCTTGATCGTTATCGTATATTGTGTCAACGTCTTGTGCTTGAGCATAAATATAATGCTGTTGCTCTTATAACAACAACAGGATGTGACAACTATGAAAGTCTTGCAGAAAATATTTCAATAGATACATTTATAAATTCATTTATTGGTTATCTTTTAGGTTTAACGGATGAGTTTAAATAGAGTCCAAGATAATAAAAAATATGGTGGTGGGCAATATGGGGTTGTTTACACCAAGCCTGAAGTCGTCAAGTTTATTCTTGATGAGGTTGGTTATTTGTCTTCGTCCAATCTTTCTTCCGTTAAGATAATGGAGCCATCATGTGGAGAAGGAGAGTTCTTGTTGGAAATAGTTAGTCGACTTAAAAACTCCTCGCAATTATTCAACTTTGATTTTAATCAAGCTTATCATAACTGTGTTTTTGCTTCGGAAATAGATGCGGAAAAGGTAAAAGTTTGTTGTGAACGCTTAAAAATAGAGTTTCCCGAACTTATCAATGTAGAAGAGAATATTATAGTAGAGGATTATTTGCTTGGTAGACATAATCAAGTAGATATAGTAGTAGGAAATCCGCCATATATAAGATACGAGGACATTCCAGAACAGAAGCTCGCTATTTATAAGTCGTTTCCAACCTTCTATTATCGTGCTGATATATATGTATTGTTTTATGAAAAGTCACTTTCATTATTAAAACCCAATGGTAAACATTGTTTTGTTTGTGCAAATCGTTGGATGCGTAATAAGTATGGCAAGTTATTGAGAAAGTTGGTGGCTGATAATTACAGTATTGATAAAATAATCAATATGGAGAATGTTGATGCTTTTCAGAAAAACGTGTTGGCTTATCCTGCAATTACATTGATTTCAAATAAAAATAGGAATGATAGTGTTCTTTATGCAAATATAAACAAGATAGATGACTTCTTAGATATTGAATATGAAATGTTGCCGTCACCAGAAGGAGAAGACTGGACATCAATGTTCAATTCTTTTGATAAAGGATTGAGTCTTATAGAAGAACAGGGGTTTAAAATAGGAATAGGTGTTGCGACGGGTGCTGACAAAATCTTTATCTCAACGGAATTAAAGGATAAAGTGGAAGAAGATTTGTTGTTGCCTGTTATTGGAGCCAGAGACCTTAGTGGTGACTGCATGAAATGGGGTGGCAAGTATTTCCTTAATCCTTATTCAAAAGATGGTCAACTTGTTGTCCTGGACAAATATCCCAGAGCAAAGGAATATTTAGAAAGTCACAAAGAACAGCTTATCTCACGTCATAAGGTGCGTAAGAATCCTTCACGTTGGTATGCAACAATAGATTCTGTTTCACCAACATTAATGACTAAGACAAAGATTCTTTTACCTGACATCTCGGGTAATAATTATGTGTTTGTTGATGAAGGAAATTTCTATCCTCAGCATAATATTTACTATATTATAGGAGGTAATCTGTCACAGATCCGTGTGCTTGCAGCTATACTTATGTCTGATTTCGTACGTAAGCAGTTGAATAATCTTACCAACCACATGAATGGAGGGTACGCTCGTTGGCAAAGCCAATATTTGCGTAAGCTCCGCATTCCAGTAATAAGTGCTATCTCAGACAATTTATCGGATAAAATAATGAAATATTATGAGAATAAGAACATTGAAGGTATAAATAACTGTGTGGATGAAATATTATCCAACGAATGTGACAACAAAGATAAAAGAGTGAAAAAACAGCCTAAACAACTTGTCTTTTCATTCTGTTAAATAAAAGTATAATAATTAAACATTAAAAGAATATGAAGTATATATATCGTATTTATCAGCTCTTTATAGCTCTTCCGCTGATTGCTGTATACACCGTAATAACATGTCTGATGGTAATTGTCGGCTGCGCATTGGGCAACGGTCATTTCTGGGGATATTATCCCGGCAAGTGGTGGGCGCAGTTCATTGTGCGTGTGCTTCTGCTGCCCGTGAAGGTAGAGGGACGCGAGAATCTGCAGAAAGGACAGTCGTATGTGTTTGTGGCTAACCATCAGGGAGCGTTCGATATATTCCTGATTTACGGTTTCCTGTGCCGCAACTTCAAGTGGATGATGAAGCGCCAGCTGCGTCAGATGCCTCTCGTGGGCAAGGCGTGCGAGTCTGCCCACCACATCTTCGTCGACAAGCGAGGTCCCAGCAAGATACGCGAGACCTACGACCGTGCACGCAAGACGCTGCAGGGCGGCATGTCGCTCGTGGTATTTCCCGAAGGAGCACGTACGTTTACGGGTCATATGGGCGTGTTCAAGCGTGGAGCTTTCATGCTGGCAGATGACATCGAGCTGCCCGTAGTGCCCATCACCATCAACGGCTCGTTCAATGTGATGCCCCGAATGCGCGATATGCGTTGGGTGACATGGCATCCGCTGCGCCTCACCATACACAAGCCTATCATGCCGATAGGCAAAGGTGTCGACAACATCAAGCATCTTGAGAGCAAGAGCTACGACGCCGTTATGTCTGGACTGACAAATGAATACCAGGGATTTGTGGAGAATCCGGATCAGTAAAGCCCCACCACCTTACCCCTCCCCCGTAGGGAGGGGAGTGATATGAATTGTAAACTGTAGGAGACTTCCGCAGCACCAAGTCTGATACAACAGATTATAGAAATAATTTGTTTTTTTCATAGACATGTCTGAACATATCTATTTCACGCTTACTTATACTAAACCTTTTTAGATGCACGTTCACGATGTTTGAGTGAGAGGTCTTGAAGAGCTCGTCCCATCTCGTCTTTCTGTGCCAAGAGTAATATATCATCTTCCAGTTGCAAAGCATAGAGCACACGAAGATAGATGCCGATAGCTACAGTTGGTGAGCCTTTCTCCACTCTATTGATGGTTACGGGAGAACATGTTGCACGTTCTGCAACCTGAGCTATACTCAAGTTACGACGCAAACGGGCAAGTCGTATTTGTTCGCCTACCGTCTGCATTTTCATTTCCAATTTGCGGGGGAGCTTTGTCCCCATAGTTGTTTTAACCATTAACACCAACATTTAATTAAGTATGCAAATATACCAATAATTATTCATTTTATGATAGGTTATAAAATAAAAATATATGTGGAGATAAAAAACGTCGTATCATGGCATGATACGACCATTTCATGCTACGAAAGAGTGCTTTATATCACGATGCAGACATTAGTGATACGATTGCAACAACACAACAATATAACAACACAACAACATAATAACATAACAACAAAACAAAAATAATGTGATGTTTTGTCATCTCATCCGACAACAAAGCGCCCTGCAATGGCAAAAGCGTTAATGATCAGTGCTTTTGTCCTTGCAGGGCGCCAATGTAGTTTAAACCTTATCTATTAGAAGGTATAACCCAATTCATTGCGCTGTTGGATGAACTGTGTCTTTTGCAAATTAACTTCCCATTTCTTGCTTGTGAACATATCTGCTGCCAATTTAGCGTCATCATCGCTGTTTAGGCAAACCTTAAAGTCCTTAACTCCCTGCAACGGTAGAGGAATTGCAACATACTCTCTTGTAGCTGGGATATAGGCTTTTTCGCTTCTTGTATCGTCTACATAAGAATAAACCTTGGCAGTACCATCAACTTTCTTTTGTATTGTTTTGGCTATAGTCTGCCATGCTATACCTGCATCCTTAGCACCCGAAATAAGCTCCAATGTCTTTAGATTATCCATCTTTGAGAAGTCGTAGTTCTCGTCACGGGTATCATACTGTAATACGAGATGTTCAACACCCTTTGCGTCAGAGAGGTCGTACTTGGTTCCGTAGTGTGTGAAGAAGAACTTGATTTCGCCTTCTATCTTAATCACATCGCCTATATTACCTTCGAACATATAGTAAGCCAAATTCGAGGTAGCGTTTTCCTTTACCAAGGCAGGCTTCACTTGTGTGCCGTTTTTATACACCTTCAGCGGATTAGTCTTGCTATGAGCAGCATTTCGGTCAACAATGAACTTAATCTTCGGTTCACTATCTACCCAATATTTAATACCACAGTTAGGGTCTAAGCAAAGGATTTCACGTACCTTAAATACGATAGAACTCTTTACACTCGTGTCGTCGCTACCGCTATTTTCCTTCAGTTCTTTCAGCAGCATAGCGATGTATTCCAAAGCTTCCTCTTGGCTCTTGTTGCCGTCTTCTACAGCCTTCACAAGGTTCGCAATCTCGTTCTTGATATTGTTGAATGCAGCAGTGTAGTCGGGCAGAGCCTTAATAGCCACCTTGATAGCATCGAGCTTAGCAGATATTGTTAGAGTTTGCAGCGCTAAAAGACCATTAAGAGCAGTAATCTTACCCGATAGCGTTAGGGTCTGCGCCTTCATAGCTGCTTCAATAAATGCCAATCGCTTAGAGAGTTCCGTAGTCTGCGCCTTCATAGCATTCTCGATAGCAGCGAGCTTGTCGTTGTAATTGGGCAGAGCGTCGATAGCCTTCTTGATAGCAGTGAGCTGGTCGGTGTAGTTGGGCAGATTGTTGATAGCCTTCTCAAGAGCACCGAGCTTGTCATCGAGCTTAAGAGTCTGTGCCTTCATAGCTGCTTCAATATATACCAATCGATCAGAGAGTTCCATAGTCTGCGATGCGAGTGCCTTATCTATAGCAGCGAGCTTGTCGGTATAGTCGGGCAGAGCGCTGATAGCCTTCTCTATAGCCTGGAGCTTGTCGGTGTAGTCGGGCAGCGCCTTGATAGCATTCTCAAGAGCCATGAGACGGTCGTTGAGCATGATAGACTGATTCTTCATCGTAGCCTCGATAGCAGCGAGCTTGTCCTTCAGCTCCAGAGTCTGCGATGTGAGTGCCTTCTCTATAGCCTCAAGCTTCGATGTGTAGTCGGGCAGAGCGCTGATAGCCTTCTCTATAGCCTGGAGCTTTTCGGTGTAGTCGGGCAGCGCCTTGATAGCAGCCACGAGAGCGTCGCATTTCTTTTCGAGTGCGAGAGTCTGAGCCTTCATGGCATCCTCAATGAGAGCCAACTTGCCTTCCAATGTTATGGTTTGCGCCTTCATTGCAGCCTCAATGGCAGCGAGCTTGGTATCGACAGTAGCATTGAGCGAGTTGAGCACGTCCTTGATGGCCTGCAACTTGGTCTGCTGGTCGACGCTCATCTTGTCGATTGCAGCCGTGAGCTGAGCGATGGCCTGCTCGTTCTTGAGCGTACCATTATTTATGGCATCCACCACCTTACTAAAGTCGTTGACCACAGTCACACTCATAGTGTAGTCGATCTGGGGAGCGTCTTCTTGACAAGAACTGAAGAACGCTGGTGTCGCCAGCAACATTGCGCCGGCTAACAGAATAGATTTTAATGTTCTCATAGTCGTATGTTTTTAGTTTTTATATTCTCAACTTTTTTACCTTTTTACTCTTTTACTTTTTTACCTTTATAGTAACGCGTCGTCCTTCGGCAGCCTTCTTTCCTTCCTTCGAGCCGATGGCTGTCTGCGGCTGGATGTCTTGCGGAGCGAAGCCTTCCTTGATAAGCACGTCTACAACGCGCTTCATGCGGCGCTCTGAGAGCAGCTGGTTGTAGTCGGAAGTACCAGGTGTACTTGCTTCAGCCACAATGGTGAGTTTCTCGCCCTTCACGCTGCGTGCGAACGAGCGTAGGCGGTCCATTTCCTCACGGCTCATATACGAACTGTTGTGAGCAAACTGCACGTAGTGTTCAGGTGTAGCTACCACAGCCTTCTTGCTGTTCTGGCAGTCGTCAAGCTGTCGCTGCAGGTCGGCGTTCTGTTGCTGTGCGTTGCGGCGGAGCTGAGCCTCCTGGTCGGCGCGTGCCTTCTCTGAGTCAGCCTCCTGGCGCAGGCTGTTGGCTCGGTCGTTGAGAGCAGCAATCTCGCCGTCGTAGTAGTCGCGCTGCTTGCGTGCACGGCTCGGTACGAAGTTGTAGCGTACGGTAGCCAGAGCGTAGATAAGGTGCTTGGGAGCCACCTCCTTACGGTTGAGCAGCCAGTCCATCTCGCCCTTAACGCCTACAGTGAATCGGCGGCTCACGTCAGCCTCGATGTGCAGAGTGGCAGGTATGTATAGCTTGTCGAAGTTCTCGTGGCGGTTGCGTGTGCTCACGTTGCCCGTAATGGTGACAGTACCGTCGTTGCTGATGTTGGCGTCGCTGCCAATCGACGAACTTGTACCGTTCTCGGTCTTGGTGTTGTTGATCCACATACCGTACTCGTTGCCTCGTGCCAGAGTGCCGCCCAGTCCGGTGCCCAACCAGATGTTGAACCACTGAGCCTTGCGTGCTGGCCAGAACTCCATGAAGTTGAACTGTACGCCGAGCTTGATGTTGTGGGTGTTCATCATATAGTTGCCGTAGGTCTTGACGGGCATCACCTTGTTGTCAATCACCGAGAAGCGTTGTTCGCGACGATAGCGCGACCAGAGGTAGTCGGCACCTACACGTATCCATGGGCGGATTGTGAAGTCGATGCCACCGCCTACAGCAGGCGACTGCTTGTAGCTCGACTTGGCGTCGAAGTTCTGATACCACACGCCGTTAGCCCATGAGAGTCCGCCCTGAGCATAAATGCTCCACTTGTTGGTGCGCAGTTCCTTATTGGTATCGCGTGGCGGATTAGCTATGCCCTCGCCAGCTGTCTGCGCCTGAGCACCGACGAAAGCGAGCGTTGTAAGCAATACGCTGAGCCCTACTCTTGCCCATCTGCCACTGAATAGCGGAATGAGCGGTTTAGTTCGTCTTGTATTCATACTTTATTAATTTAGATTGTTTATATATTTTATATTATTCTGTGTTGTGTCGTTTATATCAAGTTTTTGAGCCATTGTAGGAAGGTAAGTTTTCGGTGTTCGTCTTCGGGTGGAGGTTTTTGGGGGATGGCTCCACCCTGCATACAGCCGCCACGTCGGTCTATCTCCACGTTTATCATCTCGCGGATAGTGTCGAGCAGTTGGGCGCGATCTTCCAGATACTGCTCGGTTTCGTCGGTCTTGTGTCGGCGGCTGTCTTGCCGTATATATTTGTCCGTTTGACTCATAGCTTTAGGTTTATAAGTTTCACGTATGGCGTAGTCGTCTCTTTTAAAGTGTCAGTTAACAAGTGGAGGTGTCGGCGAGTTTTGTTGTTCTTGTATGGTGTTATGAAGAGAGTTATTATTAGCGTTTTATCACAAACTGCCAATTACCTCCACTTGTCAACTGACTGCACGCTTGCGTTAGTCTTGTTTAGTCTTGGTGTTGCAAATTTACGCATAAATTCAACTATGTATAGTGTGATAATTGGACAAAATTGTGTGATAATCGGACAAAATGATGTTCGCACAATTGTTCTAATCGGACATCAGAATGGTGTAAGTGGTTGAGAATCAGTAGAACATCATGAACATAAAAGGCCAACATACACAGCCCCGCAAAGCCCCACCCCCAGCCCCTCCCCCGTAGGGAGGGGAGTGGTATGCTTTGTCTGCTTAAGTAAGTGGCGGAGGTCTCCGGCCTCCGCTGTGCAGGGTATGGCGGGGACACCATACCCTCCTACACAAGCTCACAAGTCATATTACTCCCCTCCCTACGGGGGAGGGGCAGGGGGTGGGGCTTTTTTTCTATATAAATTGTCTGATTTTTCCATATTATTCGCTATCTTTGCACATACAACCTTAAAATAATATTATTTTTACGCCTATGCACAACCTACGACTTAACGCTGCCACTGTTATGTGGTACATTATTATGTGCTTGATGCTGGTTTCTTGTGGAGAGAAACCAGTAAGGATTTCCCTTGCCGAACGCAAGGCATTGGACAGCATAGTCTCCTCTTCGCACAATATAGACACTATCTCTATGATACAGAAGCGCATGGAGCGTGAGGGCAATATGCTGGGTAGCATCATTGCTTATAGAGAGATGGGAAAACTGATGCGCAACGAGAGCCGTTTCGACGATGCGCTGCGCATGCACAGCGAGGGACTGAAGCAGGCGGAGACGCTTGGCGACACGCTTGAGGTGGTGCAGGCACTGAACAATATCGGCACCGATTATAGGCGAATGGGGGTGCTCGACATGGCGCAAGACTACCATTATCGCGCTTTCAATATCTGCAAGGAGAGCACCGACTCATCGTACACTGCTAAGAAAAACCGGGTGGTATCGCTCAACGGACTGGGCAACATCTACCTCACCTTCGGCAACTACGCTCGTGCCGACAGTGCGCTGCGACTGGCGCTGGCAGGCGAACGTGAGCTGAACA